>MDTG01343418.1_pt1 | contig 114603 bp, 111 predicted proteins | sample 811421 | NCBI WGS metagenome assembly MDTG01 (sample SAMN05326645, study PRJNA326480) | marine metagenome | isolation source: seawater | place: Pacific Ocean: South East | collected 2011
GAAAGCGATTCACAACTGAAATTCATATCATATTTATGTAAGAATAGTTGTGCTAAATTACAATTTGAAAGCGATTCACAACGGTTCAGTACTTGGTAATGTTGTTGGTGGTGTTGTGCTAAATTACAATTTGAAAGCGATTCACAACATAGTTAAATCAGATAAAGATGGACCGGAAGTTGTGCTAAATTACAATTTGAAAGCGATTCACAACGATGGCAAAAGATATTCTGTTGATGAAATAGTTGTGCTAAATTACAATTTGAAAGCGATTCACAACGTAGATTAGAGTTAATCCTTTTTTCATAGGTTGTGCTAAATTACAATTTGAAAGCGATTCACAACGGTTATCCCAATGTCCGCGCGCTTCTGTTAGTTGTGCTAAATTACAATTTGAAAGCGATTCACAACAGGAGGGTAAAGGTATAGGTTATGCAGGTGGTTGTGCTAAATTACAATTTGAAAGCGATTCACAACGAGAATCCATTTATTTCTGTAGATACTGATGTTGTGCTAAATTACAATTTGAAAGCGATTCACAACAGAATGGATGCGATTACCAAGCAGGGGTTTGTTGTGCTAAATTACAATTTGAAAGCGATTCACAACACAGCTTACTGGATATCAATAGTTTCAACTGTTGTGCTAAATTACAATTTGAAAGCGATTCACAACTAAAACAAAGGTGTTCAATACCTATTACCAGTTGTGCTAAATTACAATTTGAAAGCGATTCACAACGCTTCAAGTGCGATTATTGCACATCCAAAAGTTGTGCTAAATTACAATTTGAAAGCGATTCACAACTAGTTCAGCGGGATAATATCCTAAAGAGGTGTTGTGCTAAATTACAATTTGAAAGCGATTCACAACACTTCAGGTGTTGTATTAAAAATGCCTGTTGTTGTGCTAAATTACAATTTGAAAGCGATTCACAACTTACTGCTCTATACTTTGTACGGATAGCTAGTTGTGCTAAATTACAATTTGAAAGCGATTCACAACTTGTATTATTAATTGATTGCTCTATTAAAGGTTGTGCTAAATTACAATTTGAAAGCGATTCACAACACTTGTTCTTGCTAATTCAAAGCCATTAAGGTTGTGCTAAATTACAATTTGAAAGCGATTCACAACGAAGCTGATGTGCTTGGTTTTGGTCGCCTGGTTGTGCTAAATTACAATTTGAAAGCGATTCACAACGACAAAAAAGGAAAAGCCAAAGATACGAGAGTTGTGCTAAATTACAATTTGAAAGCGATTCACAACACTAAGATAGCAAATGAATGCTACAATATAGTTGTGCTAAATTACAATTTGAAAGCGATTCACAACCTAATATGCCTGCTTTAAACAAAGATTTTGGTTGTGCTAAATTACAATTTGAAAGCGATTCACAACCATCTCCTGTTAAGATAAGTGAGGTACTTAGTTGTGCTAAATTACAATTTGAAAGCGATTCACAACTCGATACATTGAGCAAATAAAATCTTTTTTGTTGTGCTAAATTACAATTTGAAAGCGATTCACAACGTTCATGGTTCAAAAGGATATGTTTACTTTGTTGTGCTAAATTACAATTTGAAAGCGATTCACAACCAAAAACACGATAACTATTTTATTCGTATGGTTGTGCTAAATTACAATTTGAAAGCGATTCACAACACGAAAAAGAAACACTATGAGCAAAAAAACGTTGTGCTAAATTACAATTTGAAAGCGATTCACAACTAATGCTTCAATCACTTTGGCGCGGTGTATGTTGTGCTAAATTACAATTTGAAAGCAATTCACAACACGTATCAACAAATATTGTCCCGGACGCTTGTTGTGCTAAATTACAATTTGAAAGCGATTCACAACTCCGTTGCCATAATGACCAATTAAAAGAAGGTTGTGCTAAATTACAATTTGAAAGCGATTCACAACACCCGAAGGTGTCATAATGTAATAATGCTGGTTGTGCTAAATTACAATTTGAAAGCGATTCACAACATTATGGGCTTTATATTTTCGCCGATTTCAGTTGTGCTAAATTACAATTTGAAAGCGATTCACAACGAGTGACTGCATCTGATTGCGTTTTAAAACGTTGTGCTAAATTACAATTTGAAAGCGATTCACAACCGCTACCCTTCTGAAGAGAATCGAAAGATTGTTGTGCTAAATTACAATTTGAAAGCGATTCACAACTGCAATTGCTTCTCACTTGAAAGCCGGTGTGTTGTGCTAAATTACAATTTGAAAGCGATTCACAACATCGGCGAGAATCTAGCTACTACAATTATGGTTGTGCTAAATTACAATTTGAAAGCGATTCACAACGCATCGAGTGCAATTATTGCACATCCAAAAGTTGTGCTAAATTACAATTTGAAAGCGATTCACAACACAAAAGTTGGTGCCATCCAAGAAAGTATTGTTGTGCTAAATTACAATTTGAAAGCGATTCACAACCAATGTTAACCTTTAGACAACCATTGGGCTGTTGTGCTAAATTACAATTTGAAAGCGATTCACAACAAGTTGAGGTTGATGTAGATCAAATGAATAGTTGTGCTAAATTACAATTTGAAAGCGATTCACAACGGTTTTTAGTGGGTTATGAGTGGGAAAACCGTTGTGCTAAATTACAATTTGAAAGCGATTCACAACAGCCCTAACCGAAAGGCTTAAAAACTCCGGGTTGTGCTAAATTACAATTTGAAAGCGATTCACAACCTTGGCGACTTAATAGATGAGGGTTTGGAGGTTGTGCTAAATTACAATTTGAAAGCGATTCACAACTGGAGTTGGAAAAACAAAATTGTTAGTTGGGTTGTGCTAAATTACAATTTGAAAGCGATTCACAACTATCATCAAGAAACATATCACTAAGTACACGTTGTGCTAAATTACAATTTGAAAGCGATTCACAACGCTGGGGCAGATATAAATAGCTTCAATAAGGTTGTGCTAAATTACAATTTGAAAGCGATTCACAACAAATGCGCCGTATCACATGAATAAAGGGTAGTTGTGCTAAATTACAATTTGAAAGCGATTCACAACGAATGTTCCTGTTTTTGATGATGTTGAGAAGTTGTGCTAAATTACAATTTGAAAGCGATTCACAACGGTGGCTAGTGCTGTTGCTCCTGCTTTGGAGTTGTGCTAAATTACAATTTGAAAGCGATTCACAACTGTAGTAAGCATATATCCGGTCAAAGGTAGGTTGTGCTAAATTACAATTTAGTTCGCTCCTTGTTAATTTTTTAATGGAGCTCATGTATTCGTTTCGCTCGGAAGAAAACGATTTACAAATTCCTTTAACCAAACTAAAATCATAATATTTTGTCAAACAAGCTTGTATGTTGTTGCTTTGTAGGAAGTTTAAAATAAAGAGAATGTAACCGTCAATATTAACTACCTAATTATCTCTTTATATTTATCATTTAATTTGAAGGAATTAAGACACAATTCTTAAACTTTAATACAGTTGTCGTTTGATGGTTGTAGTCAAACAGAAACGGAATGATTAAACAACCATGAAAGAGATACATAATGATTACTTTCATTGAAAGTGAAGAGGTAATTAGGTTGAAACCGGCACGGGCTAAAGCTTATCAGGCGCCACGTACTAATTACCTTTTCTCTATTATAAGTCCTAGATATTTCATTATCAATTAGGTGTCTATTTTCTGATTTACCTAGAGGGAAATAATTGACAATGAATTCCACTTTGTAAACAATTAATTTTTTGGATTTACATATGCAAAAATGTTTATTATTGTTGTCCAATATGTTTAAAGGCATGAGAACCAACAAATGGTTGGTTAGGTGTAAACTCCACACTTACCTAAGGGTGGAGTTGTCTAGTCGATTAGGGGGCTGTTATTTAAAGTGTTTTGGGTTTTTCTTCTTTAATTCTACTAGTTCTTTAATTCTGCCAGTTAGGAATTGTATCATTTGAGGAATTTGCTCTTCACTTGTTGCGGTTATTTCATTCACGTTTAGATATTTTCCAATGACATTTCCGTTTTCTACTTCCTCGAATTCCCATTCTAATGGAAGCAGTTCAGTTTTGAAAAACTTGGTGAGTTCGCCTGTCGTGGGAAGTCCTAAAGGTATGTATATTCTGATTGTCAGATAAGTTATGTTTTCATCGAACCACCATTGGAAACCAATGTCAATATTGTATTTGTGGGGGTTACCGATGTTTTTGTAGTTGTAATAGGCATTCCTTTTTAGTTGTGTACTTCTTGATGAATCTTTAGAAGGCATACCAAAAGATTTAGTAAAATATTCCTTGACTGAGTCAAGTACCTCGTCCATTTTTGAAATAGTATTCGAGATGTTTTCTAGACTTAGCAGATCAATGCTTTTAAAGTTCTTTTCCATTGAGATATTTTTTTCGTTAAGAAATGAAGAGAATTCTGTTAAAATTGGATTATCAGATTTTTGAGCTAATGAATTAACGTCAACCCAAGTAATGTTAGTGTAGTTTATTCCCTGCCCTTGTACAGTTTTATGTTCATAAAACTTTGTTAGGTAAACTAGATGTTTTTTTCTGTTTTTCTTTGTTTGAAAAATTTTTAGGTAATCATTAAGTTGGTTCTCCCGCTCTTCTGCATCAACCTTACATTCAATAATTATATGGTTTTTGTTGTCAATAATTTCAATGTCAGGACGACCAATATTTTCATAATATTGTTGAGTTGATACATTAGCTTCCTCACCTAATTCCATCCCGAGAAGTTGAAGGAAGTCAGCTCGAAAAATCAGATCATTTTCAAAGCTATAGGCAAATATCTCTGTGCATAAATTTTCAAGCTCATTCTTGTTCTCTCTTTGTCTGTATCTGTATGTTCTTGTGAATAACGATTCCTTCATGTAGTTAATGTTCCATAAACCAATTAATTCCTAATACACCGATTATTTCTTGTTTATTCCTTCAAAGAAAAACAAAAATATTGACAGTCAATAGGGTATCTAGCCTATTCTTTCTGAACCGGCCTAAATACTTTCTGAACCGGCTGTTTTTCTTTCTGAAAAGGCTGTTTTCCTTTTTAAGGGGAATGAGTTTTCTACTCAGTTGTTAGCGATTAACTTTAAAATCCATTGCATGGTATCCTGGGTATCCATGATTGACCAAGAATGGGGGTGCTTCGTTCCGTCAAGCCGAACTCCTTTGTTTTGAGTGATTATGACTTCAGCGTTTTTATTCCCATTAATTTTCAATTGATTAACAAATGCAACGATGTCAATTCCGTTCCAATCGTATAAATCGCGTTTTCGTTGGTTTAGTAAATAATCTAGGTTTAGATCAGAGTGCATTCTAATCGCTGTATTGTTCAGGTATTTGGCGTTTCCTCCATCTTTTACCCCAAAAGAAAAAATGGAAGCATCAATGTAATTTTGGGGCTGTTCTTCCGGAGAACCACCATAAATCTGATTATAAACATTAAGCAGCCATTTAGCTTCAGCTACTCCTGCTTCTGAAAAGTTTCGACTTATTTCACGTTCGCAATAGTTGTAAAAACGAGCATAATCCAGCGGAGGGTCTATTCCAATAATGCCTTTTGGGCTGATGTAAGTACTGCTGTCTCGCACAGCTGTTATTCCATACGTTAATGACATCATGCCACCATTAGATAAGCCGCATAAAATAAAGTTTTCCTTAGCAATTTGATGTTCGGATACTACTTGTTTAAATATGCCATCTATAAATGCTATATCGGGAATCCGTTGAAAAGTGCCCCAATTGTAGGAAGGGATTATAACAAGTAAATTGTTATTGGATGCAACTTGATGAAGGGTAATTTGTTTCAGAAGGTTTTCAATTGTCTCACCACCACTGGGAAAAATCGTTAGTACTCCAACAGGCTTTTCTTTCGGAATAATTTGGTAATAGTATAGTTGAGTTGAATCTCCATCATTGATATAAAAATTGTGAGGGTCTGTTTCGCTAACAATTACCTTTTCTAATTTTTGGCCAAAACAAATTGTATTGAATAGGATCGCTGATATTAATATGAAGTGCTTCATAATGGTTGAATAAGGGCCAACAATCGTATTGCCACAGGTGCTTATGTATTGTTTATAGTTGTTTATCCCATCAAAGAAAAACAAAATTATTGACAGTCAGTAGGGTATACTGCCTATTCTTTCCGAAAGGAGCCGTCAAGTCGAATGACAGTCGTTTTATTCTTTTATTGCCAATAGTAGGTCATCCAAAAGCTTCTTCGTAAGCTTGTCTCCTTCCGGCATTGTTTCGTAGTGGTGTTGAGTCAGTACAACCACAAGCTCGAGCGTTGGGAATACAAAAATCCGTTGAAGGCCAAAGCCCGTTGCATAATAGCAGGCTTTATCCTGAGAGCTCATCAGTCTCCAATGGTATCCATAGTCTTTATTCCCGAAATGCGGTTTTGTTGAAGCTTCGATCCATTCCTTATTCACAACTTGCTGCTGATTCCACTTGCCATTGTTGAGGTACAGTTGTCCGAATTTACAGAGGTCTCTTGGCCGCATCCTTAGGCCTGAAGCTGTATTTGTCAGATCGGCAAAGGGCTTTTTGTATTCGATCTCAGCGGGAATTTTAGCTCCCGGCAATTCATTACCTGCTGTTTTTGTCCAAAACTCACTTTGTGTATCCCATTCGTAGTGCGTAATTCCTAAGGGTTCAAAAAGGTATTGTTTGGAGAATTGATGAACCTCTTGCTTGCTTGCGTTCTTCATGATGAGAGCCAATAGCAAGGTGTTGGCGTCTGAATAGTTATAAACTTCTCCGGGGGTGTTTGTATGTGGTTGATTTAAAATGAACTTGATCCAATCCTTGGAGTAGGGGAGCTCGAATCCGGAAGTTCCCGGTCCACCGAGGGAAACCCATTCAATTCCACTCGTCATGGTGATTAAATGTTCAATCGTTATTGAGCGCGCAGCTGAATCCAAATAAGGCCTGTAGGGTCCAAGGTGTTTGTAAATGCTGTCTTCTGCAGCAAGTAGCTTCTTATCTACGGCAATACCGAGGGCTGTTCCCGTAACTGATTTTGTAATTGACCAAATTTTGTGGAGTTTGTCCGGAGCATAACCATTAAAATATTGGTCGACAATTAGCTTTCCGTCCCGGGCAATTACAATGGCGTCAAGTTTTGAATTTTCAGTTGAAGCATTGCCGATGGATTCTTCCAACATTTGCCGATCAAAGCCTGCTACTTCCGGTTTCGAAATGCTCCAGCCGTCCTTAAGGTCATGGGGCGGATCGAAGGCTGTTTTGTCTTGCTGAGAACAAGCCGTCAACGAAAAAAGAATAATTATGATGAATATTTGTTTCATTGCTTTTTTTATCAAATACCTAGTTTACGTAATTCTCTTTTTATCCAAAACCTTTCTTTTCACTTCCCCATCCATCCCAAATGCGTGTGTTTAAAATCATCGGGGTATTTGAGGCCAAAGCCAAAAATGCGGTCGAAGGCAGCATGGCCAAACAGCAAGAGTCCGCTAAAAGCCAGCCAAGGATTTTCAAGGAGTAAACCGATTAAATACAGCATGATGGCAATTCCTTTGTGGTGAAAGAGGTTATATGTTTTTGCACCAATGGTTGTGTTTACCACATAGCCGATCATACCAATGTCAGGGGCAAAAAATAAGACTAAGTACCACCACCAAGCCATTTCGATTTGTGAAAATAAAAAAATGGCTAAAAGGAATTGCGCAAACTCTTCGATTCTCAAACTAACTTTCATAACTGTTGTGTTTTCTTTCGATGTAAAGAAAGTTCGTTTTTATGGTTTTGTCAAACCGTTGGTGTAAAAAGTGAGTGGGCTGAAAAGTGAGAGATAAAATTTGTAATGAATACTAGTAAAATTAAAGGGTTAAATTTGTATTTTTGATAAAAGCCTGAATAAAATGGATTTGCAGACAAGAAAATTAGAGCTCATTCAAGAGTTTTTAAAAGTTCAAAGCGAGGAAGTAATTTTAAAACTCGAAAAGATATTGAGTAAAGAAAACAAGAAGTACGAAGAAGAAGGCTTTAAACCAATGACTGTTGAGGAGTTCAACGCTAGGATTGACCAATCTATGGAAGACTCGAAAAATGGTCGATTAATAGAAGCAAGCGAATTAAAAGCCAAGATTGATCAGTGGGATTGAGGTTATATTGGACTGAATTTGCTCAGAAGGAATTAGAAAGTATTTATGATTATTATCGTAAGAAGGCAGGTGCTAGGGTTTCTAAAAGAATTATTGAAGGGATTTACAATGAGTCGTTGAAATTAAAGTCTCAAGCAAAAATTGGACAAACAGAAGACTTTTTAATTACTAGAGAAGAAAAGTTTAGGTATTTGGTTTTTAAAAACTATAAAATTATTTACTGGATCAATGAGAATAAAAATCGAGTTGAAATACATGATGTTTTTGATACTAGACAAAGTCCAATAAAGATTCAACGAAATAAATAGATTATTAATTTATCAAATAAATTTGACATTCTCATTCTTCAACTGCCTTCACAATAAACTCCTTCATACTCACCATTTCATCTTTGGCTAACTTTTTACCAAACTGTGCAATGAAAAAAAGCAATAAACCTAGTACGGTACAAGCTGTAGCCAACCAAAAACCCCAAGGATTGTGTTCCAATTGCATTTGCGAACTGCCGATCATCAAACCGATAAATGCGCCAAATGCAGCAATGGTATAAGCAAACATAAACATCGTCCAAACGGTTGCTTCCGGTGCCAACAAGCAGCGCATTTGGGTTTGACCATCTTCCATTTTTTCAAAACTAATGTCTAAAGTGGGCGACCAAAAGTGCTTTTTGGTCGGATTTACCCGAATGAGTAGATGTTTGTGCTTTAACTTGCCTTTCAGGGCTTCAGGATTATTTTCAGTCAATGCTTTTTTAATTCTATCAATAATAGCGTTTTCATCTTCATTTAAAAACAATTGAAATCTGGGTCGGAATCTTAAATCTGACATGGGTAGGGTAGCTGTGATCAAAATAGGCGAACAAGATAATGAAAATGATCAGAAGTTAGACTTTAGAGGAATTTCAAATCCCAAATCTCAAATTGGAATGGAAAATTGAGATCACTTTTTACTTTTATCCTTTTCCAGTCAGCTCTTGCTTCTCAAATAAATCAACTGTAATCTCAATATTTGTAACTAACGAATCAAGAAGTAAACACCATTTCGTCCTTCTCCATCTGCTCCACCATATCGCCTAGCGTTTCCTCAAGCGGGCGGTAGCTTAAACCCAATTTCTCCCGACTTTTGGAGGCATCTAGATTGATTTGATGTCCCACATTGCGTTGAACGAATTTTCGCTTTAAACCAAAGAGTGGTGCAATCAGTAAAAGCAACCATTTGGGTGCTTTCATTAAAGGCAATTTGTATTGATTGCCATATTTTTCTTTTAACAGCTCCACCAAGTCTAAAACGGAAGCCGTTCGCTCGGCTAATAAATGCCTGCCTTCGGCATTTGGCTTTTCTAAAGCCAATAAATGTGCTTTAGCCACATCGCGTACATCCACAAAACCAAACATTATATCCGGTGCTCCCATGCGGTATTTTCCGCTGAGCATATCTTGCATAAAAGCTAAACTCTCCGAGTCTGAATGCTTGCTCAATGATGGTCCCATAACAAAAGAAGGGTTGATCACTACTAATTTCCATTTGCTTTGGGCTTCGGCTATTTTCCAAGCTTCTTTTTCCGCCAATACTTTGGAGTAAGAGTAGGGTTGATGATTGACTGAACTTGATTCGTTGAAGTGGGCTTCATTAAGAACATCAATATTCTTTTCTTTTTGATCGATGTTGTCGCCATGAATGGCAGCCACGGATGAGGTAAGCACCACTTTATGAACCGTAGTAGAAGCATTTGCAGCAGCTAACACATTTCTTGTTCCTTCCAAAGCCGGCTGAATAAGGTCTTTTTTTGCATCTTCGAAACGCAAGGTAAATGGAGAAGCCATGTGAATAATGGCATCCGCTCCTTCCGCTGCTTGATGGTAGGAGTTTTGCTCTAATAAATTAGCCTCCCAAACTTCTAAGGTTCCTTTACTTTGATAGGCGATTTTTTGTAGAAAGTCATATTTCTCCGTTCGCGTTTTATTACGAACAGCCAAACGTAGTGTGTATCCTTTTTCCAATAAATACTTTGCTGTCCATGCTCCTAAATAGCCGGTTCCCCCTGTGAGTAAAATTGTTTGCATGTTTATTTTTTTAAGTTAAAAATGAATATCCGCTTATTTACCTATATTGATTTGTGAACAACTAAAATATTTTTTTCAGTAAACTGTCTTTACTTTTTTCCATTGATGAAAAAAGTAAACAAAAAAATCTAGGCCTGTTCCTAATTTAAGTCTTTCGCTCCTAAATGGCGATGATTTCAGTGATCTCCAAAGGTTCACTTTGGAGCTTCTTCAATCATTAGCCCCATTTAGTTCGTTTCATCCTTAAATTATGAAAATGGCCATCCTTCTAGACAAAATTCAAATAATATTTATATAATTTTAGGGTTCATTCCAGACATTCAGACAGTTTAATAAATAATTCGCTTTCATATTTCTAATAGGAATAAAATAAATCCCTAACAGTTCGTAGAACTGAAAAAGCTTTTGGAGGTAATCCTGTTTTACAAAACTAAGCTTTAGTAAGACCAATTGAAGTCAGAAAAGTTCAACTTCAAACTTTAAGTACTTTAGGCACTTTTAACTTTTTTATTTTCAATAATCAGCCTTTTCTTTTCCCTTTGGCGATAGTATATTTTACTTGCTTCTAAAATAGTCAAATAAGCAAGTATGCAGTAAGCAATTAATTCAAAAAGAACCGCATCCAAGGCAGTTGTTTTAAAAACAGATTGAAGTTGAGGTAGTCCAATAATAGCAAACTGTAATGCTACGGTGGAAATAATCGCCAGCCACATGCGGAAATTGCTAAATATTTTTTTGTTAAAAAGCGACTGCGCATCAAAACGAACTGAAAGTGCATTGAGCAATTGTAAAAAGCACAAAAGCGTAAAAACTAAGCTTTGCTGACTGATTATATCATATCCTAGAGTTGCTGCATGATTTTGTGCAAAGAGTACAAGGATGGTCATGGAAATGGCAGCAATGAGAATCCTAGCCGGCATCCCTCCTGCAAAAAGCTGTTCCTCCGGTGGTCGCGGAGCTTGTCTCATGATGTTTTTTTCGGCGGCTTCTGCCGTTAAAGCCATTCCCGGCAAACCGTCGGTAACCAGATTGATCCATAAAATGTGAATGGGCAATAGCGGCATGGCTAAACCCAGTAATGGGGCACTTACAATCGTTAAAATTTCTGCCAGATTGCAGGAAAGCACATAGAGGATAAATTTTTTGATGTTGGCATAAATCCGTCGGCCTTCTTTTACTGCTTTTACAATGGTAGCAAAGTTATCGTCCAACAAAATCATTGCAGCAGCTTCTTTGGAAACATCTGTGCCGGTAATTCCCATGGCAACACCAATGTTGGATTGCTTTAAGGAAGGTGCGTCGTTTACTCCATCGCCGGTCATGGCTACATATTCACCTTCCTCCTGAAGTGCTCTAACAATTTTCAGTTTTTGCTCCGGTGAAACTCTGGCGTAAACGCTGATATCTTTTACAATTTGCTTGAGTTCTTTTTCATCTATTTCAGCCAACTCTTTTCCGCTGAGAATGCGTTCGTCATCATCGTAAATGTTTAGTCTCTTGGCTATAGCTTGGGCTGTTAAGACTTGGTCGCCGGTAATCATTACTGTTTTAATGCCTGCACTTTTACATTCATTTATAGCTTGCAGCACTTCTTCTCTCGGAGGATCAATCATGGCAACAGCTCCTAAAAAGTGAAATTCTTTTTCTAGCTCAATATTGAAGTTTGCAGGTTTTTTATCGAAAATTTTATAGGCAAAAAACAACACCCGCAAACCTTCAGCTGCCCATTTTCTGTTGATTTCTAATAGTTCGTCTGATTTTTTTAATTCTTCTGCGCAAAGCACATCGGCAATTTTGCGAGGAGCTCCTTTGCTAAGTAAAACATATTTTTCACCATATTTGTGCAAGGTGCTCATTTTCATTCTTACTGAATCAAAAGGCAGTTTGTCAATTAGCGGAAACTGCTCACCCAGTTCATTTTTTGTTAAACCATTTTTCTCGATATACTCTACTAATGCAGTTTCGGTAGAGTCGCCCAATAGTTCACCTTTTTCGTTTTTTTGAACTTCATTATTGAGCATAAGAGCAGCATTAAAAAAGTCTTCGCAGTCTTTTTGAGCTTTCACTTTCTCCACCGTCATGATGTTTTGTGTAAGCGTACCGGTTTTATCGCTGCAAATGAAAGTAACCGAACCTAAAGTTTCTACAGCGGTGAGCTTTCGAACTAACGCATTGTGTTTTACCATACGTTTTGCTCCTTGCGCCAACGCAATGGTAACAACTGCAGGCAAAGCTTCAGGTAGAGCTGCAACTGCTAAAGATAGAGCCAATAAAAAAAGTACAAACAGTTCTTCTCCTTGAACTAAGCCAATGCCAACGACGGCTAAACAAATAACCAACACCCAAACAGTAAGCTGCTTACTAAAATTATCTAATCGCTTTTGCAGAGGAGTTTGCTTGCTTTTTTGTTCTAGCAATTGAGCGATATTGCCCAATTCAGTTTGCATTCCTGTGGCACAAACAATTGCCATTCCGCTGCCATTACTCACAATAGTTCCTTTAAAGAGCATATTGATTCGCTCAGCGGGAATCAGCTTTTCTTCTTTGAGTGTTTGGTTTGTTTTTTCAACGGAATGACTTTCGCCTGTTAGGGCAGCTTCGTCTGTTTTGAGTGAATTGGACAAAATTACACGCGCATCTGCCGGAACAATATCGCCGGCTTCGATGTGAATAATATCTCCGGGTACCAGTTCGCTGACTTCAATTTTGGAAACTTGATTGTCGCGACGAACCAAGGCGTACTGAGCAACCATCTTTTGCAGCATGCGAATAGATTCTTCAGCTTTAACCTCTTGAGAGAAGCCAATCCATGCATTTATAATAACAATAGCTAAAATAACGTAAGCGTCTGTTTGCTCGCCGAGAACAAAAGAAATGACAGCAGCGCCAATCAGAATTAAGATCATCAAGTCGGTGAACTGATTGACTAAAATGGCAAACTTGCTCTTTTGCTTACCGCTTTTTATTTTGTTGCGACCATGTCGGCGTAATCGCTCAGAAGCATCCTGAACTGTAAGTCCGTTTTTTGAACTTTTTAACTGCTCATATACTGCTTCTATAGAAAAATGATGCATAAAAAAAGGGAGTAAATTGCTCCCTCAAATTTAAGCCGTTATTTCCTTTTCTAAATGAACTTTCGTTTTTATTGAGTTTGAAATTAAACAAGCTGCTTCTGATTTGTCCATTATTCGATCGGCTTTCTCCTTTTTACTATCGTCAGAAATTTTAACTTTTGCTTTTAGTGTTATTTCTGTCATTAAAAACTTACCGTCTACTTTTTCCAAAATGCCATCTGCTGTGCAGCTAAAATCTTCATACTCTAGCTTTGAATACTCTGCAATTGCTAAGAAAGTAGTCATGTAGCAGCTTAAAACAGAGGCGGTATACAAATGCTCCGGCGACCAAATTCCAGCTACACCTTTTTCAAATTCGGGTGGAGTAGCTACTTGAATCTTGTCTTCCAAACCATCCGCTTCCATCATTCCGATGCGACCCTCTTGCCATTGAAGAGAAATTTTATAACTATGCCTGTCCATATTTATTTTTTTAAAGGGTTTCAATTACTTTCTTCAACATTTCGTTGATTTCTTTACCGTGCTCTTCTATGGCAGGATTGTCAACCACTTTCATCGCTTCAAGTGGATTAATTGCGGAAACTTCAACACCGCCACTCTCTACTTCGCGTAAGCAAACATTACAAGGCAAAAGTGTACTGATGTTTGGCTCAATCGACAAAACCTTATCGGCATAAACAGGGTTGCAAGCACCCAAAATAAGGTGCGGTAAATAGTCTTTATCCAGTTTCTTCTTCATGGTAGCCTGAATGTCGATTTCAGTTAAAACTCCAAAACCTTGTGATTTTAGAGCTTCCTCTACTTTTGGGCGAATTTCTTCGACTGTAGTTCCTTTTATAACTTTACTATGATGGTACTTCATGATTTTATTTTTTTAATTAAAATAATTGTGATATTCTTCGAATGAAGCTTCTAGCTTTCTTATGATTCCTTCAGCGCTTTTTTCATTCTCTGCTTCACTTAACGCTTTTACAAGCTTTAGGTGTGGATGCAGCCAATGGTGCAATTGTTCGTGAGACTCTCCTTTCATGGTACAGGAAGAAATCAGTTGATCGTTGTGTTCCTTCATCTCAGCTGCTAATTGTTTGTAATCTGATCCATTGTTTTTTTGGTAGCTCTTTAATGCTTGCTCAGATGCTTGTAGATGCGGAATCATTTCCGGATTTACTTTCCAGCGATTTCCATTATCCAACAGTATTTGATTTCCATCAGATGAATGAACCTCTTTATTTTCTGCAGGCACTTCTTCTTTTATTTCTGACTTTTTAGTTTTACTTTCTTTCTCAGCTGTTGTTCCACAAGCTGTTAAAATAACTGCCAAGCCAAGGCTAAAAACGATTAAACTGATTTTCTTCATGATTTGATTAAGGTTAAAAGTGAATTGATAAGGGAGTCTCCCTGAGCTTTTATATCTGTTGAAAATCCGCTGATTTTCCATTGAAACATTTGAAGCCTGAAAGCACCCATTACAATGGAAGCCAGCTCAGCGGCATTTATTTCGGTTTTAAAAATACCTTTGGCCTGACCTTCCGTTAAAATGGGGATGAGGTACTTTCTTTTTACTTGCATTACTTGCATTATGGCTTGATTAATGGATTCGCTCTGTTCCATAAGACCATCAGAAAATACTACGGCTACAAAATGGGGATGTTCGTGAAAAAAACTACACTGATTTTGAAATAAGCAGCGGAATTGTTCTTCTACTGTATCGGCAGTTTGGCAAGCGGTGGAGTAGCGAGCTTCCATGTTTTCTGCTAAGTAGTTCAGCATGGCAGTAATGATTTCTTCTTTACCGGAAAAGTGCCGGTAAATGGCACTTTCCGAGAAGTTCATTTCTGCTGCCAGGTTTTTGGTGGTTAATCCCCCAACTCCGGATTTGGTTAAAATCTTGCCGGCCGCTTCTATTAATTCAATCTGTCTGGCTGATCGTTTGCTCGACATCTTTTTGATTACTTTAAAAATGCAGAATACATCCAAACTAGTTTCTCTTGCTCGCGAATGTAATCGCTCATCAGAGCATTAGTTCCTTCATCATCTGCATCTCCAGATAACTCTAAAATTTCTCTCTGCATGATGATGATGGTTTTGAATGAATCCAAGATGTTTTTTACGGCTTCAACACCATCCGTTACTTTATCGCTAATTTTAATTGAAGAAGTTTTTGCATAAGCAGAATACGAGTGTTCTGGAGTGTGTCCGAGAGTTAAAATTCGCTCTGCTACTTCATCAATTTTGAGAATTAAGTCATTGTACAATTCTTCGAATTTTACATGTAACTCAAAAAACTTTTCACCTTTAATGTTCCAGTGATAACCTCTGGTATTTTGGTAAAAAATAGAATAGTTTGCCAACAATTCGTTTAACTTTTCTGCTAGTTTGGCAGACTTGTCTTTTTCTAATCCTATTGAATTTAAATCGCTCATATCTATATATTTTATGTTGTTTGTAAATATTCACTAACAAAAGTAGTAATTTGTTTTGAATTCATCAAAATTGTCAGCTAATTATATTTCTAATCGGCACTATTTCTTTCACAATTAAATTGTGGAAGAAAGAATTCAATTGCTATTGATGAAGCAACTTCTCTTTAGTTCTTTTGCGGAAATATTCGGAATGAAATACCTACTCACTTTTCTGTTTAGCATTGTATTTTTATCGCTACAAGCACAAATATTAAATGTGCAAAAGGCCACTTTGGAAAAAGATACTTCTAAAGTAAAGGGTACGATTACCGGAAACTTAAACCTGTACAACCGAAGTGCTGCTGCCGATGAAGAAGTTGAGTTTTTTGGTTATGATATAAAGTCAAGTATAGGAGTATTTTTTAAGAATTCCACTTTGGCATTTATGAATGATTTTGGGTATACTGAATTGAATGGAGAAAAACTTCTGAATACAGGTTATCAACATGTTCGATATACCATTAATGAGGATAAAAGCTGGAAGCCGGAGTTTTTTGCACAATTTCAGCACGACGATTTTCGAGGCTTATTTCCGCGTTGGTTAGCTGGTGCCAGTATACGCCATGATTTAATTAATGGAGAAGATTTTAGCTTTTTTTATGCGCCCGGTTTTATGTATGAGTATGAAGTTTGGCAAAGACCAAACTCCGATGGAAAGGTTGAAGTGGATTACCTAAAGTCTACCAATTACTTTGGTTTACGATGGGATGTAAACAAAGGACTTGATTTAAATATGATTGCCTATTTCCAAACCGGCTACGACAAAAATGAAGCGCTTTGGCGGAATCGTTACAGCTTAGAGCTCAACATTAATTCCGCCATTAGTAAACGGTTTCAATTAAACAACAATTTTAGTATTATGCACGAATCTGAGCCCATTGTAAATATTACGCCAACTATTTATAAGTTAAGTGTGGGGGTGAGTTATAAGTTGTAATGTTGATTAATTTGAAATGTCAAGTGTCAAATTTCAAATGGAGAGTTGAATTGAATTTATTTTTTCATTTTAAAACAAAATTAGTTTTAACAAAAACTTTGCAATTCTGCGGTTAGAAAGTAAATAAGCAACTTGAAACAAGAATCCTTTTCCTCAACAAGAATAATACTTTGCAAATACTTTCACTACAATGGCACAAGTTGTCGCGGACTTTCCGGGAAGAGCATAGAGGTATTATACCGATTATGATTTTAAATGTCGCAATAAATTGCTCCTTAAAACTATATCGGCATTATACCTTAGAAGTTTTATATACGACAAATAATTTCTAAAGTGGTATTACTTTCTGTTCTTTGTGCCTCTGTGGTTAAAGATTAGTCTAAATACATGAAAATCTGTATGTATGGCATTATTGAACCACAACTTTATGTGAACTGTAATATCGCTCATCGAAGATAAAAGTCACGTTTAAGGGCTGACCAAGGGTTCTTTGAATGTGAATGCTTTGTTTGTTCTCCCCGGCCTTTAAATGATTGAGATTGCCTTCTTGAATGATTTGGCCGGCTACATTAGTTATGATGTAGCTCACATTCACTTTTTCCTTTAAATCAAATTCTACAGTTAGCTTTTCATCTACTAGCGGGTTTGGAAAAAGATTCACTTTAAAAGGATTACTTCCATTAATTTCTTCAATACTTGCCGCTTGATTTTTGATGAGTGATACTTCATATATAGTAGTAGATGCAGAAGTGGTAGAGGTTAAATTGTTGCTAAAAGGATTCAAAGTTGGACTCTGAATTCCGCCCACAATGTATCCAATAATGCTTGTGTCATTAGTTAATTTATCTAGTTTAATGACTTTGTTATTGTAGTGAGGAATGTTGAGGTTTTGAATAAATTCAGCGCTTGCACCATTTAAAGTTGGCATCTCAATGTTCAATTTATATTCTTGCAGCTGTCCGGAGGAATCTCTGCTCACTCTACTAATTGTTTTTATAAATGGAACTAAGTTGTCTTGCTGTTGAATGCCATTTTGATAATAATATTGACTCATTCCACCATAGAAAAGGGAGTGCATACTGTTTTCAGTACTATCAAAAAGTACTGTTGTTGCACTGTGGTAATTACTCAAATATTGGTTAAAGGTAGTGATTGCTTGAATGCTTGAGTCGTTGATCATTACCGGATAGAGGTAGGGTAAGTCTGCATTGCGCTGAAAAACGCCTGATGAAATCATTAGTCCTTCGTCGCCATTGGGGAAAACTTGAGGCAATAAATTGTAGTCTCTTCGGTGAAGGTGAACGGGATCAGTAATCGTATTGTAATTTGAAAAACTCAATTGATTACCACTATTGTTCACTGTTAATTTCCTAATTTGATTAGAATATCTTTGAGTGTATGAAGGACCACCCATAGGGTTGTATCGTCCGTCAAAGCGATGCCCTCCTACGAGATAAAGTTGATCTTTCATGAATTTCAAATGTCCGCCTGTTATGGCAAAAGCAGTATCGCTTATTTGTTTAAAACTATTAGCGATTGAGCCACTATTTACAATTGAGTCTATTAAATTAGAAACGGTTACAGTAGTTAGATTATCGAAAGTTTTGTGAGTTTGTGCTGACTGTGCGTAAGCGTAACCACCAATTATATACAATGTGTCTTCCACTTGCGTGAATGTCATATTGGTTGATTGCAATTGCTCTTTAATTGATGTCGGCAGAGCATTCACCGAAGCAGACCAAAACTGCCGGCTGTTGATATCTACTACATAAATATCTGTATTGTTTTGACTTGCCGGAAATGCACTGTTTGGCTGACGAGCATGTAAACCATCTTTTCTACCACCAATAATTACCCATTTTCCATTGTGTTGAGCGTGAGCAAATGAATGTAAGCCCGGGAAGTTATTGATATTGATTGGGTTTAAGCTAATGTCGTATTGAAAGCTACTTTGAGCAATGGCTGAAAAGCTAATGATTAACAATAGCAGACTAGCTGTGATGAACTTTTTCATTTTTGTGTTGAATTGATTAGACCACACAAAGCTAGTTTAGCTGCAACTAATCAAAAGTAATAAATGTTACACAGCGATGTATTTAGATTAGTTTTTAATAAGGGACTTACCTCAAGAAATTTAAATTGTTAAACACAGCAATTTGGAATTGATTTCTTCCACCAAAATCATATATCTGTCGCATAATGCCGGCTTCAACTCTAAGTCCATTCTTTATCTCATAACCTAAGGCGCCAAACAATCGGTTGCGGTCGAAAGCAGGTTTTTCGCTGTTTATAAACACTTCGTTGTATGCCGATAGGTAAAGGGTGTTTTCTTTAATTTCTTTTGCCGTTAAAGGGTATCTCAAAGCTAGAAAATATCGGAATCGCATTCGAAAATCGTTGCTAAAAAAGCGCTCCTCGATGCGGTAGCGGTGACTTAAATCCAAACGACCAATATTTTGATTTGTGATAAACTGCTGAAAAATACGGTGCTCGTCAAAATGAATTTTCTCATCGCTATTTCCAACATAATTTTCAGAACGAATAAAACCATAACCGAGCAAAATGTTGTGGTTGTTTTCTCCGATATCGTAACCTATACCTGTACGCAACATTAACTGCTCTAAATCGCCAATAAAATTGTAGTTACGGTACTGCACTTCATTGTGCCAATTTAGTTTGTCGTTTATTTTTTGATTGCCAAAATACATCCACCAGTTCCCTGTCTCGGAATCTTGAGCCATAGAGTAGCAGGCGCTAGCCATTAAGGCCGCAATAAATGCAACTTTTAGTTTCATCTAGAAAAAAATTAAAGGGTTTGAGTTGATTTTATTTTATGTAAGCGAAATCTTCCTTGTTTTTAATGCAAAGTAAACTCTCATAAATTAGTCGAATTACATTTTCAACATCTTCTTTGTGCACCATTTCTACCGTAGTGTGCATGTAGCGTAAAGGAAGTGAGATTAGGGCTGAAGCCACGCCACCTGTTGCGTAGGCAAAGGCATCTGTATCAGTTCCGGTAATTCGAGAAGCAGCATAGCGCTGAAAAGGAATTTTTTGTTTTTCAGCAGTATCGATAATTAATTCACGTAAGTTGTTTTGAACAGCTGGACCGTAAGCCACAACCGGACCGTCGCCGGCAGTAAAGTCACCTTGCTCAACTTTATTGATCATGGGTGTTTGTGTATCGTGGCAAACATCCGTAATAATGGCAACGTTGGGCTTAATTCGCTCAACGATCATTTGCGCACCTCGTAATCCAACTTCTTCTTGTACGGCATTGACGATGTACAAACCAAAAGGCAATTTCTTTTTGTCTTCTTTCAGTAAGCGAGCTACTTCAGCAATCATAAATCCACCAATACGGTTGTCTAAGGCACGACCAACGTAATACTTTTTGTTCAAGATCATGGCTTCATCTTCGTAGGTAACTACACAACCTACGTGAATACCAAGTTTTTCCACCTCTTCTTTGTCCTTACAACCACAGTCCAAGAATATATTACTCATTTTTGGGGTGTCTTCCTTGCCGGAATCATTGTTCAATCTGGTGTGAATAGCGGGACATCCGAAAACAGCCTTAACAATCCCCTTTTTGGTGTGAATATTTACGCGTTTAGATGGCGCAATCATATGGTCTGAGCCCCCATTTCTTCTCAAATAAATAAAGCCGTCTTTGGTAATGTAATGTACATACCAACTGATTTCATCGGCATGGGCTTCAATAACAACTTTGTAGTCGGCTTCAGGGTTAATTACTGCCACTGCAGTCCCGTAAGTATCCACAAAAGTTTCATCAACATAAGGCTTTATTTGATTTAGCCAAATTTTCTGACCCTCACTCTCATATCCAGTTGGCGAAGGATTGTTGAGGTATTCAAATAAAAACTTTTCTCCTTCCTTATTAATGATCGCTTTCTTTTTTGCCATAGTTGTATAATTGAAGCGGCAAAGATAACCTTATCTTAGTAGCTTTTAAAACGAATGAAGGAAAAGCTATAAAAGGATTTTTTTGTTAGATGGTTGCTTTTCAATTCAACTCACTGACATTAATCTTATTTTTGAAATTCATTTAATAATTGCGAAATGACATATCTGAAAAGCTTAATCAAACAGATTTTTCCTAAGCAAGCTGATGAAGAAAATGAAGGTGAGGAAATTCTTTTGCGTGAGCAAATTGTTCACAGTAAGGTGTTTTTGAATGACTATGCTAAATGGAAAGAGCAGCAAATGCACAAAGGCTTATTGGCTCACCTGTTTGAGAATGCTACGGTAAAATCAATGAACCCCGAAGCAGATGTGAACTACTTTGCCTATAGAGACGAGCAATCTAATGGTTTTTACTTTCACAGTGAGAGTCCATGGACGCAGTTGGATTATGCCTTTTTTGTTGAACACTTAATTCAGCTATTGAAAAAACACGGTTATGTATTAAAGCACAGTAGGAGAGAGGTGAGTGAGGGAGATCAGCTTAAAACCAACGAACAGTTTTATTTAAAGCCCTCTATTAAATACCGAAAAGAAAAGCCTTATCAACAGCTTTACGGCAATATTATCATTGAGCATAGATTAATTGATAATCAAACGAACTTAGTGAAATTAATGGCTCAAGTCTACCAAGGTAGAGCTTATCAAACACCGGATTCTTTTGAGGAGTTGATGGACATAATCTTTCAATCTTAAGTGAATGAATACGATATCGAAGAAAAAAGAACATTATAAAATACAGCCTCCACTAAGAAAGTATTTAAGAAACTACTCTAGGGAGAATAAATTGCCAATAACATACAGCGATTTAAATCATTATGAAAACTCGATTCCATTGTATGATAAAGCCGGAAAAGATACGCTTTGGGAAACAGTTTTCTTTGGGCAATCGGAGATGGATGAAGTGAATTCAAACCTCTGTAAAGTGTATTCATTACTTAAAACAGAAGGAGATGTTACCGTAATGGAACATCTATTTGTCGATAGAATCGATTTTTGTCCCTTTGGAAACTCTAAACCATTTCGAGTAAGAATAACCAATAAGTTTAATGATAACTACGATTATTTTTATGTAAAAAAAGCCGATGCTTCCAGAATTTACGGTTTGGAGCTGGAGCATATTTTATCACCTAATCGAATTAGTTATATTGTTCACGGCGATACCATTATAGAAGATCATATTGCCGGTATTCCGGGCGATGTATTTATTCAAAATTGGATGGATGACCCACAATTGAATCGCATCCGATTAGCCAAAGAGTTTGTGAAGTTTAATGAGCGTTGTTTTGTACGCTTGTTGGGTGATATGCGGTCATACAACTATGTGGTTGATATCACGCCTGACTTTGATGATATTCAATATCGTATTCGCGCAATTGATTTTGACCAACAAACTTATGAAGGGAATAAAAGCATGTATTTACCTCAATTTTTTAAAGACAACAACCCCATAGTAGAGTTCTGTATGGAGCTATTAAATCCGGAAACCATTCGACAATACCAAAAGGAGGAGCGAGCAATGATCGCCAACCGGATAAAGGTTTCTCGTTATCGCCTTAAAGATTTGTCAGACTGTATGGAGAACGAAGTGCTTAGCAAGCCCGAAAAAGTAGAACAACTAAAGAGTGAGTTAGCAGAGCATTTTGAAGATGCCAGTTTTTTGGAATGCGAAAGTATGGGTGAAATTCTTAGAACCAGGCTATTTATCTTGCTATACAACAACAAAGAGATTTTAATGGAGGGGATTTAGGGGAAACTAGAAATGCGAAACTAAAAACTTGAAACCAGGCGGAAGGGATTATTTTTTATGATAAAGTGCTTGAAGTCGAAAAGCTTACAATTCGTTAAACTATAAAGATGAAAATTAATCAGTCAAAAAACGATGAAGCTAATTGGTTTGCAATTTTATTGCTAGTTAATTTTTTAACGGTTACTTTTTGGATTGTTTCGCAAAATGTAGATGTTTATCGCTTTGCAATTGTCGGGGCGATTTTTGAATTGTTTTGGTTGCCGATTATTGCCTCTCTACTTTTAATGCCTTTTGTGTCAATCTTTTTTTGGTACAAAGATAAATTTAAGAAGAAATCGAAGTTTGTATATCTATTGCTTGTCAGTTTACTGTCAATAATCCTTGCTTTATTTGCTTAGTTTTTTAGAAATGTTTGATAGAAGCTCCTTTTTTGATTAAACATTTAGTACAATAAGTTAGCATTTCGCTCAAAACCCTCTGCATTCAACCATTTCTGTTCTTTGCTTTCGTTAATAATATGCTCTATCCTGTCTTTGAAGTCCATTGTTAATCCATTCTGATCAATCCACTTTAAAGCTGTTTGAAAAGAGCTTAGCATGCTTTTATAAAATGCTAGTTGATTTATGGCGTTTTCGGCGGTGTATATTTGGGCAACTTCTATTGCGTAGAGCATTATGTCGGCAATTATCATAGGGTTAGCTTCCAACTGTTGTAGCTTTTTAATATGCTTTTGAGCAACTGAGCGTCTTTTTTTCGCTTTTTTACCGCTTTCCGGAAAGTATTCTCTACTAATTTTTGTTTTAGCCAAGCGCAATCGCTCTTCTTCGTTGGGATTAAAAGAGAAGTCGTAAAATTCTTTAACATCTTTAAAACGCTTGTACAGGTCAATGACTTGTTCTTTTAATTCTTCCTTATTTAAGTCACTTAAAAATTCAGTTAATTGTCTTTTACTCATTAGTTAGTTTTTCACTGCAAACCCTCCAACATGCCACTTTTAGGGTAGCACAAAAAGTGTTTCCTAACCGGCTCAGAAAGCACGCTGATATTCAATTGATCGGCTGCTTTGGCAATGTCTTCAATATGACCATCTTTGTACAAAAGGTTAATTTTGTCTTTTTTGGGATTGTAAGCATTATTGGCAATTGAGCCGGAGAAAACGAAGTAATTGCACTCTTTTTTCTTTAGACCATACTTATCGCTTAACTCCTCTTTTATTTTGTTGATTTGAACTTGAGATGGCTTTTCACTGCTCAATTGAATTTTGTACAAGGAGCGATTGATAAGTGCTCTACACAATCCGGAAAGTACTTTGTCCTTGCTTTTTCTCCACATTTTTATTGAAGCCATTATGTCAAAATCATCTAATTCAGAAAACTGAAACAATACTTCATCGTTATTAAGAAATGAGTCCTTGTCTCTTTCGTGATAAAGAAAAAAACGAAGGGCATCACTGCAAAACAGTTCTTCTCCTTTTAAGGCAAGCTCTTTGGCGCGCTTTAAAATGTTAACTACAAGGTTTTCTGCAGAAAGCACGGTTTTGTGTAAATAAACTTGCCAGTACATCAATCTTCTGGCAATAATGAATTTCTCAATGGAGTATATTCCTTTTGCTTCTACGCAAAGTTGATCATCGTGTACATTGAGCATGGAAATGATTCGATCAGTATTTATGACCCCTTCCGACCCTCCTGTAAAAAAACTATCTCTTTTTAAATAATCCAATCGATCCATGTCGAGCTGACCGGAAATGAGCTGATGCAAGAAAGGCTTGTGATAGCGGTTTTCAAAAATTTCAATGGCTAAATCCAGCTGACCGTTAAACTCTTTGTTGAGTTTTTCCATAAAAAAAGTAGAAATGTCTTCATGGGTTACATTTTTTACAATACTGTATTCCAATGCATGTGAAAAAGGGCCGTGACCAATGTCGTGCAAAAGTATTCCAATGGCAGTCGCTTTTGCTTCTTCAGCTGTAATTTCCTGTCCTTTAGAGCGAATTACTTCTATGGCTTTTAAAGTTAAATGCATAGCGCCCAGAGCATGATGAAATCGAGTATGCAAGGCACCCGGATAAACCAAATGCGTTAAGCCCAATTGCTTAATTCTGCGTAAGCGCTGAAAGTAAGGGTGCTCAATTAAATCGAAGATAATGTCGTGCGGCAATGAAATAAAACCGTAAACCGGATCGTTGAAAATCTTTTTCTTATTGTAATTTACCTTTTCCAAATTGACTATTAACTAATTTTATGCAATTGTAATGCTTTGCTTGAGATAATATAAGCTATCTTGCAACAAAAACCTAAACTAAATGACGAATATAAGAATACTCTGGGCTGATGACGAAATTGAATTGCTGAAACCACACATAATTTTTCTAAAAGATAAAGGCTATGAAGTGATTTCTGCCAGCAGTGGAAGTGAGGCACTCGACTTAATTAAAGAACATCGCTTTGATATTGTACTCTTAGATGAAAATATGCCGGGACTTTCCGGTTTAGAAACCCTCACTGAAATAAAGAGTTTACAGCCTTCTTTGCCGGTAATTATGATTACTAAAAGTGAGGAGGAGTCGATTATGGAAGAGGCAATCGGTTCAAAAATTTCTGATTATTTGATTAAGCCGGTTAATCCGAATCAAATTTTGCTTTCCTTAAAAAAGAATCTAGATAGTTCCAGAATTGTGAGTGAGAAAACGACAATGGGCTATCAGCAAGCGTTTAGAAATATTGGAATGAGCTTGCACAATAACATGAGTTACGAAGAGTGGGAGGATGTTTACCGCAAATTAATTTATTGGGAGCTGGAGTTGGAGCGCTCAGAGGATAGTGGAATGAACGAAATTCTTGATACACAAAAAGAAGAAGCTAACAATTTGTTTTGTCGTTTTGTAGAAGAGAATTACATTGATTGGCTAAATGAAAATGCAGAAGCGCCAATCATGTCTCACAATGTGTTTAAAGAAAAAGTTTTTCCACACATTACGGCTGACTCAACTACTTTTTTAATTGTAATTGATAATTTGCGTTTAGACCAATGGCAGTTGATTAAACCACAAGTGGAAGAGTTTTTCTGGATTGATAAAGATGAAACTTTTATGAGCATATTGCCAACGACTACGCAGTATGCACGTAACTCTATGTTTGCCGGTTTGCTGCCCTCAGATATTGAAAAAGTTTATCCTAATCTGTGGTTAAACGACGAGGACGATGGAGGTAAAAATATGCACGAAAATGAGTTAATTGCTACTCAGCTTAAACGCTTGGGTAAAGACACTCGATTTGCCTACAACAAAGTGCTTAATCCGAATTACGGCAGAAAAGTAGTAAGTGATATTCCTAACCAAATGAATAATGCATTCAATGTAATTGTTTACAATTTTATCGACATGCTTTCTCACGCCAGAACAGATACAGATATTATTAAAGAATTGGCTGAAGATGAATCAGCTTATCGTTCCTTAACGCTTTCGTGGTTTGAACACTCTCCGCTTAAGGAAGCACTGAAAGAGATTGCGCAGCGGGGCGGAAAAGTAATTATTACCACCGACCATGGTTCAATTAAGGTTACTGAGCCTTCAAAAGTGGTAGGAGATAAAACCGTGAATACGAATTTGCGCTACAAACAAGGAAAAAACTTGAGTTTTGAAGCCAATGATGTATTTGCCATTGATAAGCCAAAAGATGCTTTTTTGCCACAGGTGAATGTGAGCCAGTCGTTTATTTTTGCCAAAGGAGATCGCTTTTTTGCTTATCCCAACAATTTCAACCACTATGTAAATTATTACAAAAACACTTTTCAACATGGCGGTATATCCATGGAAGAAATGTTGGTGCCAATTGCTACGCTTAGTCCGAAGTAGAATAAAAGAGTTTAACTTTGAGATGTTTTTTAACACTCAAACCAATCATGAAAAAAGTAGAGTTAAGAACTCAACAATTGGAAGATCTGCCGAGAATTGTTCAAGAAATTTTGGCTTTAAAAGGCAAAGAGCAAATTTTGGCGTTTAGCGGAGAGATGGGTGCGGGCAAAACCACTTTAATCTCTGCTATTTGCAATGCGCTAAAAGTGCAAGATGCAATTTCTTCACCTACTTACTCTTTAGTAAATGAATACCTTAGAGAGAATGGAGAAAAGGTGTATCATTTTGACTTTTATCGTATTGATAGTGAAGAGGAAGCGATGGATATGGGGGTAGAGGATTACTTCGAAAGTGGGGCGCTTTGTTTGGTAGAGTGGCCGGAGAAAATTGAAAATTTATTGCCTGAAAATTACATTCATGTTAAAATAAGTCTGCAAAAGACAGAAAGAATTTTTAATTTGGAGCTTCCTTAACGAAACCTTATGGCTGAAGATGTAGTAAAGTCTCTTGCACAATCGGCGACTAAAATGTTGCCCCAAGAGGAAATGGCTGAAGTAAAGCGCAAAAACAGTAATTTGTTTATTGGGATTCCCAAAGAAACATCATTGCAGGAAAAACGCGTGCCTTTGGTTCCTCAAGATGTTGAACTCTTGGTGAACAACGGTCATCAAGTAATGATTGAGAGTAAAGCAGGCGAAAAAGCCAATTTTGATGATCATGCTTATAGCGAAGCAGGAGCAACGATAGCATACTCCCGAGAGGAAGTTTACAAAGCAGATATTTTATTGAAGGTAGAGCCACTTTCGCACAATGAAATTGATCTTTTACAACACCGTCAAACCTTAATTTCTGCCTTGCAGTTGCCGGTACAGCCCAAAAATTTCCTGCAAAAACTTATTGATAAGAGGGTCACAGCTATAGCCTATGATTTTATTAAAGACACCTCTGATCGCTTTCCGGTAATTCGTGCAATGAGTGAAATTGCGGGAAACACTTCAATTCTAATAGCCGCGGAATACTTGAGTAACGTTAACGGAGGTCACGGACACATGTTGGGAGGGATTTCCGGAGTAAAACCCACTGAAGTAGTTATTTTTGGAGCAGGAGCTGTAGCCGAATTTGCCGCTAGGTCAGCTTTGGGCTTAGGAGCTTCAGTGAAAGTGTTTAGCAACAATACCTCAAAACTTCGGCGTTTGCAAGAGGGAATTGGTTGTCGGGTTTACACTTCTACTTTGCAGCCCAAAGTGATAGAATCTGCTTTGCGTACAGCCGATGTAGCCATTGGAGCCATTCGCTCTGAAACCGGCAGGAGTCCGATTGTGGTAACGGAAGAAATGGTAAAGCAAATGCAGGAGGGCTCCGTAATTGTAGATGTGAGCATTGATCAAGGAGGATGTTTTGAGACTTCAAAAATGACTAATCACTCTGAACCTACCTATGAATTGCACGGAGTCACACACTATTGTGTGCCCAATATAGCCTCAAGAGTAGCAAGAACAGCTTCCTATGCATTAAGTAATATTTTAGCTCCGGTTATTTTAGATTTAGGCGAAGGCGGTGGAGTTGACAATTGCATTAAAAATACTTACTCCATTCGCTCGGGAATATATTTGTATAGAGGAATGCTGACCAATCGCTACTTAGCGGAGATGTTTAATTTACCTTATAAAGATTTAGATTTATTATTGGCAGCCATTTAAAAATTGTAGAATGACTTTTTGGAAGAGATTAAGAACGTATTTTGTTGGAGTGGGAATTGGACTGATTGTCGTCTATTTCTTTTTTGGTGATCGTGATTTAAACAATTGGACACCGCAGTCTAGGGTGCTTAATGGTATCGATAGTGCTGAGGTGAAAATTTCTGAGCGAGCAGCCTGTCAGTTGAAGTGTTTAAGTATAGAAACAGAAGATTTAAAGGAAATTAAAGCTGCTGCTAAAGTGAATTTTTCGGAGAGCAATACGCAGAAAGAACCTTGTCCGGTTTATCGCTTAGAAAGTAGCTGGCGAGAAAGCGACTATCAATTGGTTTATGAGCTCTGCGAAAGAGAAGAAACAGCAGAACTAATTAGTTTGATTCAGATTGGAAAGGCTTGTGATTGTGAAGGGTAAAAGTTAGTCATTACCAAAGTTTATTGAGGTATTAGTAAGACTTAGAGATTAAATTTTTAGAGAAAACCCTTAAGGCTTTTCCGTTCAACTTTGGAAAAGTCGACAGGTTTTAGCGCGGCTCGCAATAAGCACAAGCCAATCGCATCCTCGCATCCGGAGGATTTGTAATCCTTCGGGAAAATAAGTGTCGCAGCGCCGGAGCTTTTTATCATATTGATAAGCTTTATTACAATGCTGTCGTTCCTCCGGAACTATTTTTTGATTAAGCTCCATTGGAGCGACAGAAGAGTTTAACATTCTTAAATGCATCCGAAGGATAACAATCTTTCGGGAAGCTAAATAAAATACTGCAGGATTTTTAGCCTTGAGAAGCGGTTCGTAAGTCATCAATACCAAACTTTTCCAAAGTTTATTGAGGTATTAGTAAGACTTAAAGATGAAATTTTTAGAGAAAACCCTTGAGACTTTTCCGTTTAACTTTGGAAAAGTTGACAGGTTTTAGCGCGGTTCGCAATAAGCTTAAGCCAATCGCATCCTCGCATCCGAAGGAATTGCAATCCTTCGGGAAAATAAGTGTCGCAGCGCCGTAGCTTTTTATCATACTGATAAGCTTTTTTACAATGCTGTCGTTCCTCCTGAACTATTTTTTGATCAAGCTCCATCGGAGCTAAAGCTTTATAGAAATTCATAATTGAACCAGAAGTTGAGCCCCTTAGGAGCGACAGAAGAGTTTTATATTCTTAAATGCATCTGAAGGATTTGCAATCCTTCGGGAAAGTAAATAAAATGCCGCAGGGTTTCAAAGCCTGCAGTGCTGTGTTCATTGAACAAGGCTCAGGCTTTTGCGAATTAGCAGCTTGCGATTCAAATAAAATATTGATCATCATTTTCAAGCTGAAAATTCCTTTGGAAAAACTTCTTTTTTGGTTCGTCCTGTCCTGAGCAAAGTCGAAGGGTTGGAGGAGCAAAAATGAACAGAAAGTCTATCAAAATTGAGATTGATTGTTTTTTTATTGATGAAAGAAATAAAAAAGAATCACTTCACATCCCCAACCTCAAAGTCACCATACTGGAAACTTTCTCATAAAAGTTTTGAGGAGAGTATGTTCGCCAACTTACATCATTTAATCGACCGCCGGAAATGACATAATAATCGATGTTAGCAGCTTCGAAATCTTGGATCACATGCTCTCTAAAATTGATAAAAGCAATCCAGCCGTCTTCTACATCTTCAAACCACTCCTCGTAATAGGAATCGTCGGAGTAGTGGAAGTTGAGCACATTTTCACCAATGAGAATAAATTTGTTGATGCGCTCGTGAATCAATTCATCGATAATGTTGCGCTTTAAGTACATGATGTCGTTGTGGAGCAAATCGTTCCACTCACCAATGAGTTCAATAATGGCATAGCCCTCATCGTAATCTGCCATAAGGATTTTAATGAACAGGGTAGGAGATTCAATTTCATCCCATTGAGGATGAATTAAATGGTCGTAGATGGCATGTGTAAACTCAAATTCGCTGTAAATGCGGCCGTAAAAAGGCGAGCGCACATCTTCCGACGCAACGTAATAATCTCTCCAACGAAAATGAGGCTCAATGGCGTGCATAGCAAACAGACATTTGAGATTTGAATTTGTTTTTGAAGGGCAAAGGTAGGAAAGGAATTTTGAGAAGTGATTTTTGTGAGTTGCTGAATATCTTGTAACTCCTTCGGAATTGTATAGAAAAGTGGTATGTTTATGGTGGAGTTTTGAACTTGAGTTTCAATGTAAATAAAAATTAATGAAAAAAATTAAATTCACTTGTAGTAAAGAATGGAGTTCAATGAAGTCCATAAAATCTAATATTAATCTTTGCCAAGATTGTAATAAGTTAGTTAAAGACTACACGAAAAATACCAAGTCAGATTTTAATTTGAAAACTGACTGTGGTGTGTTTCATTTAGGTCAAGTCAGCTCTTTTAAACGTTCATTCAATATTTCATCACCAAAATTAATGCAATTGTCGTTAATGACTCTTTTAGGGTTAAGTATGATTAGTAGTGATGCGGTAGCTCAGAATCAGAATGTTAATTCAATTGTGAATGAGAAAACACATAATGGGCAGTTAAAGGTTAGTGGACAATTAATTAATAGTCAAACAAAAAAACCGTTACAAAGTGGTATTGTCGAGCTATACAACTCCAAACAAATGATAGCTGTTGTTATTACTGATCATCAAGGTAGATTTTCGCTTAGCATTGATACCGTTGTTAATGAAATAAATAATCTTAGAATTGTTTTTAATAGAGATAGTCAATACTCAGACACAACTATGTTGTCAAACACAAATTTTGAAAATATGATAGTTGAACTTGATGTAAAAACATTTCAGTTGAATAATAGTGAGTATTCTATCACAGGAGACGTTACTGAGGTTGAAGAGCAGACTATTGATTGTAGAGTTCCAAAGGCTAAATAGTAATTAATTAAAAATAAGGTTTTCTATGCTTCTTTTGAATCCAACGGTAAGATATAATTCTGTACAATATAATTCTGTACAATAGAGAAGTCAAAAAATGCCTAAAAAATTTCAAAATAAATATCGAATTTCCTCAACGCGATTACAAAATTGGGATTACCGTTGGGCAGGCGCCTATTTTATTACAATCTGCTGTAAAGACCGTCGACATTATTTTGGAGAAATCCAGAATGGGAAAATGAATTTGTCGAATGTTGGCGTATTGGCCAATGTCTTTTGGTACGAAATAAAAAATCACGCCCAAAATGTAGAATTGGGTGAATATATTATCATGCCCAATCATATTCATGGAATTTTGATTTTGAAAAATGATGAAAATGCGGTTGCAGAGACAAGGCATGTGGGTTCTGTAGAGGCAGGGCATGCCCTGCCTCTACAGAACGAAAACGATAAAACCATAGGACAAAAACGTTTTCAAAATCCCGGAAAAAATTCCGTTTCATCCATTGTTGGTTCATATAAATCGGCGGTCAGCAAACACGCCAATCGTTTGGGCTATGAATTTGAATGGCAATCAAGGTTTCACGATCATATTATTCGTGATCAACAATCGTTTAGTAGGATAACAAATTACATCATAAATAATCCAGCCAATTGGAAAGAAGATAAACTTTATGAGAATAGTTAAAAAATGTAAGCTTAATGATTAAGCAATCGTATGGCGATTTTATCAACCCAAACCTATAAATTACTATTAAAAGCTGCCTTTTTAGTTAAGCTAAATTGGTATCCAAATACAAGGTTGTACTGAAAGAAAAAGAAGTTTTGTCTAGCACGGTCAATTGACTCCGGAGAGGTGAGGATGTCCGGCATATTGATAAATCCACCTTTGGTTTCAGCTTGCATAAAGAAGCCTTTAGTGTGAGCTAATTGAAGAGCTGCTACAACATTTGCTCCATAGCCAGCTAAATGGAATTCGTCATTTCTTGCCTTTCCCAACAATTTAGAATTGGTTTTAGGTAAGCTAATTCCCATGCCAAAACCTTCGATGAGGTTGATGTTCCATTTACCTAGAGGCTTTAGGTTTGAGAAGTGCCTTAGTTCAATATTCTCATAGTTTAAGCCATCGGTATGTTCAAATTTCAAAAAATCCTCTTTTATTTCAATTTTGTTGTGATCGTAATCGGAGTTGTATACGGTCTCCGTACTTCCGATGTGACCTGTAATTTCTACTTGCTGACCTTGAGTAACTACGTATTTCATGTGGTCATTTCCAAACGATATACTCCAGTTTTCTTTAAAATAATAACCAATGCGAAAATTGTATTGAGCAATGGTCATTTTAGCCGGATTAATATAATCTAAAGATACCTTTGACTGCTTGTCGGTAGCCTTAACATTTTCTAGCCTAAAGCTATAGTCGTTACCTTTAAAGTGGATAGTTGAATTGCTGTATATCGATTTGTTCCATCCCCAGTAAAAATACAATTTTCCCTTTTGTTGTGGCTGAGTTTGACCAATTAGAGTAATGCTACTTAAACTAAGAAACAGCATTAGAGAGAGTGCTTTCATGCTTTCGACTAAAAGCCCCCAAAATTAAACCCATTTTGCTTTTATAAGTCATAAAGTTTTATTGAGGGAAGGGAAAATTGCTAAATTTAGATAATCTTAAAAATTACAAATGCTAGGAGGAGGTTCAGGTTCAGTTGATCATATGATTAAAACTTTAAGGAACAATAAATTGCTTTTGAGAAGCAAGAAAGGGTTCTTAAGAAGGCGATTAACTTTTTCTGAGCTCAAGAGTTATTATGAAAATAGGCTCAGTTTAACTACCGAAGTAGAGGCAAGAAAAGAAGTCATTGAAACCATTCGAGCTAAATTAATAAAGGAACAAAGAAAGTTAGCTATTAAGCGAACTTCAATAGTCATAGCTGCTATGATGATTATATCAATTCCAATATTTTACTTTTTTAATTACAGATTTGCTAACGATAAGCCTGCTGCTGAATACATAAATTATGAACAGTTTGAATCTCCATATTCAAAGGAAAGAATAGCAAATGAAATGATTCACTTAGGGTTAAAAAATAAAGAAGCAGGAGATTATTTTTTGGCAATGGGTAACTTTGAGAATGCATTGAAAAAGTTTCCTAATAATAAGGAAGTTGAATTTCAACTCGCTGAAACTGTTTGTTTACTTTGCGAAGAGAATAAAGCTTTTTGTCAAAAAGCTAGAAGGTTGATTAATGAGCTAAAAGAGAAGTATCCTGATGATGACTTTCTGTTAGCTCTTCAAAGCAGTTACTTATAAGATATGCTTCGTTATCTTTATTAGCCTTAACTTTGGAGCTTTAATACTTATCCAAACCAAAATGTCTGAAGAGTTAAAAGTTTGTCCCAACTGTAAATCTCCTTATGGCTATGCATTAAGCGGAGAATTGTATGCTTGTCCTGAGTGTAGCTACGAATGGAACCCAAACGAGAAAGTAGAAGAAGAGAGTACAAAAGTGATGGACTCAAACGGCAATGAGTTAAACGACGGTGACGATGTGATTGTGATTAAAAATTTACCGGTAAAAGGAGCTCCTAAACCTGTTAAAGCAGGGACAAAAGTTAAAAACATCCGCTTAACGGAGGGCGATCATAATATTGACTGCAAAATTGATGGCTTTGGTTCAATGGGTTTGAAATCTGAGTTTGTGCGAAAAGCATAACTTCAAACTTTAGGCACTTCTAAGTCAGTTAATAATTACTGATTGCATTTCTAACGCTACCGTATTTTTCAAGAAGCTCTTTCGCTTCCTCGTAGCTAACGTTAAGTTCTTCAATAAGCATTTGAATACCTCTCTTTAAAAGTTTGTGATTGCTAAGCTGCATGTCTACCATTTTATTGCCTTTTACTCTTCCCAAGCGTACCATGCTAGCGGTGGAAATCATGTTTAATACCAGCTTCTGTGCAGTTCCGGCTTTCATTCGAGTGCTGCCGGTAACAAATTCTGGGCCTACAATTACTTCAACCGGATGATCCACTGCGGCTGCTAGTGGCGTATTTTCATTGCAACAAATGCAAGCGGTTTTTATGCCGTTCTCTCTGCACTTTTCCATAGCTCCAACAACATAAGGCGTAGTTCCGGAAGCGGCAATTCCAATTACAAAGTCGAGTTCACTAATGTGATATTTTTGCAAATCTTCCCATCCTTGATTGGGGTCATCTTCGGCAAATTCAACCGCTTTTCGAATTGCACTATCACCGCCGGCAATGAGTCCAATTACCAAATCGTGGCTAACGCCAAAAGTTGGTGGGCATTCTGAGGCATCTACAATTCCCAGGCGTCCGCTAGTGCCGGCACCCAAGTAAAATAACCTGCCGCCTTCTTGTAAGCGATTGACAATTTCGGGTATGATGCGAGAAATCTCAGGAATTACTTTTTCAATCGTATAAGGAACAATTTTATCTTCCTTGTTAACGTTTACAAGGATTTCCTCAACGCTCATTTTCTCTAAATTGTCGTATTTAGAAACCGATTCTGTAGTGCTTTTGCTCATTTTTCAATTTTACTTATTCTTCTTTAATTGCTTTAATAAATGACTTTAAATCTCCATTAAATTCTTCTTTAAGCCTTTCCTCAAAATTATTCTGCTTTGCATGATAGGTTAAAAATCCCGAAAAATAGGCATTGTTCGGATGAAACTTTGATAATCGTGCATCTGCCTCTAAAGAGTCTTGGTAGTACGAAGAATTTGCTAAGCGGTTTTTGAAATTTTCAATGGCAGTTGATTTAATTTTTCTCTTTTCTTCAATGCTCAAGCCTTCCTTAAAGTTAGCGTATACTTCTATCAGCTCTTTCGTAGCAGAGTGCATGTATTCTTTAAAATAGCTACTTCTTTTTTCATTGTTTAGGTATTCTTTTAATTCATTTGAATTTTTTCCATAATGATAAGTCAAGAAGTTTTCAGCACCCTTTTTACCGACAAAAGTGGCAAAGTTTTCGTTGAATTCTACCTGATTTTTTCGATAAACTGTAGCATGAGAAAGCTCATGAATAATAAGTTCTGCTAAGCTGCCGGCTGAACGATTTAACATAGAAGATAGAATTGGGTCTTTGAACCAACCAAGAGTCGACCATGCATTTACTTCGTCTATTTTAGTATCGTAGCCCATTTCTTTTAAATTTTCAGCTTCTTCTTTTGCTTTTTGATAATCGAAAAATCCCTTGTAGCTAAACTTACCGGCAATGGGAAAGCGCCATTCGTAGGCTTTAATTTCAAATTCCGGGCTTGCCGTTACTACCCACAAAATGGGTTTATTGTTTTGATCGTAAAAAGTGCTGTAGTTTTTAGAAGAGTTTAAACCTAAGCTATCTTGAGCAAATTGCTTTACCTCTTGAATGTATCGGAACTTTTGTTTTGTAGAATCCGGAAAGTCAGGATTCTTCATTAAATCTTCAATTTCATTTGCATTCCACAGCACTTCGGCTTGTCCTACAGCTTGACCCAATCCATAGATCACAGATTTATAGTGATAAACTAAGTAGCCGATAATTAAAAGAAAAAATAAAATGAGAATTTTCTTAATCATGCCATGGCCGCTTGTAAAATTCCAATTAAAATGGGTTTAAAACCACTAAAGAAAAACTCTACGGCAATCACCATTACAATTAAACCCATAAGTCGCATCATAATTTTATTTCCGGTTTCGCCGAGTATTTTCATGATTTTAGAAGAGCTCCATAAAACGATAAAAGTGATCAAGCAAACAATAAAAATCATGGAGATTAATATGATTTTTAAAATTGGTTCGTTGGCATCTTCCATTAAAACAATTGAGTTGGTAATAGCGCCTGGGCCGCAAATCATTGGAATGGCTAAAGGGGTGATGGAGATGTCTGAAACGTATTTCTTGCGAGTTGACTCTTTGCTCATCTTTACTTTAACCAGTCTAGCTTGAAGCATGTCGTAGCCCATCATAAAGAAAATGATTCCGCCAACTAATCGAAAACTATTTACAGAAATGCCAAAAAAGTTAAAAAGTAGCTGTCCCGAAAATGCAAAAGCAACCATGGATAAAGCGGCAACTAAAGTGGCTTTTTGAGCCGTTTTCTTACGTTCTTCATTGCTGAGAGACTCTGTCATTGACATAAAAACCGGCATTATTCCTAAAGGATTTAGTAGCGTAATAAAAGAAGTAAAACAAAGAAGAGCGAAACCTAGGTATTGATCCATGATTTTAAAAATTAACTGATTCAAAGTAGTTGCCATCAAACATCAAATGACTTACTTTGTTGAATAAATAAAAAGGTTAAAAATATGGATTTAAGCAATAAAAAAGTATTGATTACCGGAGGAAGTTCCGGATTAGGCAAAGCAATGGCAAAAATGTTAATTGAAGAGGGCGCAAAAGTAGCCATTACCGGAAGGGATGAGGAGAAGTTAAATGAGGTGGCTAAAAGTTTGGGTGCAAGGGCTATTCACGCTGATGTTACCAACGAAAGTGATGTGAAAAACTGTTTTGATATAATGCAAAACGACTTAGGAGGATTGGATATATTGATTAATAATGCCGGTATTGGTTCTAACCTTAAACCGGTAGATGAAATAGACCTTGATGAAATGCGTAGAGTTTTTGAAGTAAATGTGTTTGGTTTAGCTTTAATGGGAAAAACAGCTGCTCAAATATTTAAGAAGCAAATGAGCGGAGATATAGTAAACATTGCTTCAACTTCTGCATTGAAAGGCTATGAAGGTGGTTCTGTTTACAGTGCATCAAAGTTTGCGGTTCGCGGCTTAAGCCAAAACTGGCAAGCTGATTTAAGAAAATATAATGTACGCGTTTTCAATGTTAATCCGTCTTATGTTCCTACTGCTTTTAACAATCCAACAAGAGAGGAGCGTGAAGAGAAAGACAATTTGTTAACTTCAAAGGAGATTGCACATGCTGTAGTTTCATCTTTAAAAATGGACCGGAGAGGTTATGTTCCTGAATTGACTGTTCATGCAACAAATCCTTTTTAGAAAGTATTATTTATTCTAGTAAACCGTTAAAACGGTTAATACATAGGTCGCCTTTTCTCACCCACGACTGAAGTCGTGGGTTCGTTGATAAGTTTTTTGAAGAAAATTGTTTTAACTCAATAACTAGTTTTTAATACTTAATGGTTTTAGCGGCAGATGGTATCGTATAACGAAAGTTTAAAATGGGCTCAACCATTTACTTTTCTCATGGTAAACCCTCATTTTTAGATATAAGATTGAAAGTGAATGAAATTTCACTACTTTTATTTTTTATTTTGTTAAAAATTAGAGTTATGAAACGAGCAATACTTTTCTTAATAGTTATAGTTTTTTCAGTAATAAGTCTGCAAAGTCAGAATGAGTGCAATCCATACATGACTTTAGTAGAAGGAAATTCATGGGAAGTTGAAACCTACAACGCAAAAGATAAATACCAAGGTAAAAATGCATACGAAGTTGTGTCTGTTGAAGAAGATGGGAATACTTTAATCGCAACTGTAAAGTTTACCGCATTTGATAAAAAGGATGAAGAGGTGATGAGTGATGAAATGACTTTTGAATGCAAAGATGGGGTTATAAAAATGGACATGTCTAAGCATATTCCAAAAGAAACGATGGAGAGTCTAGAAAGCATGAACTTTGAAATAAAGACAGAAAGTATGAGCATGCCGGAAAAACTTGAAGTTGGACAGCAATTAGATGAAGGCAGTGTAAGTATGTCGGTTGATGGCGTTATTCCAATTAATATTAAAGTTGAGGTAGTTGATCGTAAAGTAGAAAGTAAAGGTACAGTTAGTGTTCCTGCCGGCAATTTTGATGCTTTTAAAGTTAGTTCTACAATAAAAACTACTGGAATGATAAAAACTGAAAGCAAGAGTGTAGAGTTTATTGCGGAAGGAGTTGGTGTTGTAAGAACTGAGTCATATAATAAGAAAGGCAAGTTAGATAGCTACACTGTTTTGAGTGCTTATTCAGGGAATTGAGGTGACTCAGTAAATTTTAAAAGGATTTTTATAACGGTTTTTTGTTTTTCCAAGAATTCAGGCATGGGTTCGCTAATCCCCTCATTTGTCTATACATTTTTTATTAGAAAAATGAACCCACGGTTTCAAGCGTGGGTGAATGAATGCAAGAAGCATAAAAATGGTTTTAACCATTTACCTTAACTCCAAAAGTCACCCATACAACTTAACCGCCAGCCGATAAGTATTAGCATGCGCTTCTACAATGTGTTTTATTTGAGGGGAGTATCCGCCGCCCATGCAAGCCATAAGGGGAATGTTTTTAGAATCTGCCATGGATAAAACCATTTCATCTCGATTTTTACAATCCTCAATACTAACTGATAGGCGACCAAGTTTGTCGGTTACGATAATATCTACTCCGGATTGGAAAAAAATAAAATCAGGTTTTACATGATCTATTAATCGAGGCAATTGGTATGATAGCTTTTCAAGGTATTCGCTACCACTTATTCCATCTCTAACTCCAACGTCCAGGTCTGACTTTTCTTTTCTCAGCGGATAATTATGCTCACCATGCATGCTAAACGTAAATACTCGTTTTTCCTTTTCGAATATTTTAGCCGTTCCATTGCCTTGGTGCACGTCTAGATCAATCACTAAGATTTGTTTTGCCAATTTATTGCGAAGCAAGTGAGAGGACGCTACCGCAATATCGTTAAGCAAACAAAAACCTTCTGCTCGATCGGCATAGGCATGATGCGTTCCGCCGGCAATATTAAAAGCAATTCCATTTTCTAAAGCAAATTTTGCAGCTTGGATGCTTCCACCGGCAATTACTTTTTCTCTTTCAATAAGCAGCGCTGAATGAGGAAAGCCGGAGCGCAATTGCTCTTTTCGACTTAACTCCAGATTAGATAATCGTCTCCAGTAAGTAGCTGTGTGCACTGCTAAAATATCTTCTTCACTCACCGCTTTAGGTCTAAAGAAATTTTCATCATCTAAAGTGCCTTCCAACAGCAATTGCTGAGGTAGTAGCTCATACTTTTCCATAGGGAAGCGATGCTTTTCGGGCAGCGGATGCACGTAAATCGGATCCCAAGCAACTTTAATCAATGGAATAGCTTTAGTCTTTCTTTTTTCCCCTGATTTCTTTTTCAATATGATCCCACATTTCTTGCGGTACTGCATCTAGACCTGTGAATTCTCCGGCATTGTAAAGCCATTCACCACCGTCGATTGTTACGACTTCACCATTTACATAAGCAGAAAAGTTGGACATCAAGTAAGCGGCTAAGTTGGCTAACTCTTGATGTTCTCCGTAGCGTTTTAATGGAATTTGCTTCAAAGGATCAATTTTTTCCTTCAAGCCTTCAGGAAATAAGCGGCTAAAAGCACCTTGAGTAGGGAAGGGACCAGGAGCAATTGCATTGGTTCTAATTTTGTATTTCGCCCATTCAGCTGCAAGTGAACGTGTCATGCTTAAAACTCCGGCTTTAGCCACTGCCGAGGGTACAACATAACCGGAGCCTGTCCATGAATAAGTGGTTACTATATTTAAAACCGTTCCTTCAATTTTGTTTTTAATCCAATATTGTCCCATCAATAGACTGCAATTGTAGCTGCCTTTGAGAACAATGTCTACAATCACATCAAATGCTTTGGGAGACAAACGTTCGGTGGGGCTGATAAAGTTTCCGGCTGCATTATTTACCAATCCATTAATTTCTCCAAAAGTATTAACGCCTTTTTCAATTAATTTCTCTACCTCTAAAGGTTTTCGAACATCGCAGGCTTCAGCTAAAATTTCTCCACCGGTTTCTTTACGAAGCTCTTCTGCTGTTGCATCTAAAACATCCTGTTTTCTGCTGGCAATAATTACTTTCGCTCCAAGCGACATAAAATATCGGCTCATGGATTTTCCTAATCCGGTGCCACCGCCGGTAACTAAAATGGTTTTTCCTTTTAGCTCCTCAGCTTTAAACATGGGTTCTTGGTAGTTCATATAGTTTCTTTTAGTCTATTTTGTGATGTTTTTTCTCCGAATCATTCTCTAGTTTTCCGAAAAGGGAATTAATTAGTGATAGAATAACACTAAACAACAATGCCCACCAAAAGTTGTTAACGTGAAATCCTCCAATCAAATCGTCTGCCAGTAGTATAATTACAGCATTAATTACTAAGAGGAATAAACCCAAAGTGAGAATAGTTACGGGTATGGTGAGAATAATGAGAATTGGCTTTAAAAAGTTGTTTAATAAAGCTAATACGGCAGCTACGATTATGGCCGTTATAAAATCTTCAATTGAAACGCCTGGCAATAGATAGGCCGTAATTAATACGGCAATGGCGTTAGCAAATAATTTGGCGATCCATTTCATCAGTTTAATTATTTTAGAAAACTAAAGATAGGATTTTATAAGGAAATTCGGGAGTTAGTGTTTGAATTAGAATTAACCTCAAAATAACTAACTTTGAACTAGCGTGTAAAGAGTCTCATTTTATAAATTAAATCAAATGAAAGTTAACTTGGATCGGATAACAATAGATGACAAGGTTTGTAATGGCAAACCAACCATTCGGGATACACGAATAACTGTTCAGAGTATTTTGGAATATTTGTCTGCCGGAAACGAAGAAAGTGAAATCTTAAGTCAGTTTCCAACTTTGGAAGCTAAAGATATAAAGGCCTGTATAAAGTTTGCAGCAGATTTAATGAACCGGAACTATTCGATTAAAACAGTTGCTTAGTGGCTCAATTTCTTATTGACGAAAACTTGCCCTATTATTTCAGTTTGTGGAATAATGAATATTGCATCCATGTAGCAGATATTAAAAGTGTCTATACAGATGAAGAGATTTGGAGTTATGCTTTGACAAACAAATTGACAATTATTTCTAAAGATGCTGATTTTTCTAATAGAATACTCCATCACTCACCTCCACCTCGTGTTGTCCACATAAAACTTGGAAATTTAAAACTTAATCAACTGTATGAGGCACTAAAGCCAAATTGGGGTCAGATTCTTCAACTATCAAAAAAATATAAGTTGGTTAATGTTTATGCAGATAGAATTGAGTCGATTGAATAATATTTTCTAAGGCGAAACATACTGCATCAATTGTGCGCAAAATATGGCTCCAAAAGTTCCAACTGCATAGCCAAAAACCGCCAATAATACTCCCACAGGAGCTAAAGCCGGACTAAAAGCCGAAGCCACAATGGGTGCTGAAGCGGCGCCTCCAACGTTGGCTTGACTACCCACTGCAACAAAAAAGAATGGTGCTTTAATGAGCTTGGCAACAATTAGTAAAACAAGCACATGTACAATCATCCAAATAATGCCAATTAAGAACAATCCAAGATTATCAAAAATAGCGGTAATGTCCATTTTCATCCCAATAGTTGCTACTAAAACGTATAAAAAAGCACTACCAAATTTAGAAGCACCGGCACCTTCATATTTCTTCATTTTTGTGAATGATAAAAACAACCCAATAATGGTGGCAATGACAACAATCCAAAAGAAGCTACTTGCCATAGAAGTCAGTCTGTATTCACTTAAAAACTCCTTTTTAGTTTCCATGAATGGAGTAATTACATCTGATCCAAAATGAGCAATGGCTGTGCCTCCAAAGCCAATGGCACAAATAATCATTATGTCAGTTAAGTTGGCAATTCGAGCGATACTACTGCGGTAATTCTGAATACTTTCTTTTACTTCGGTGATGGCGGAAGAATCTGCTTTAAAAGCACGGTCAACTCTGTCGGATATGCCTGCGCCAATCAATAAAACGGCCATCCAAATGTTAGCTACGATGACGTCTACTGTAATCATGGCAGAGAAAAGTTCATCACTCGCTCCGTAAATTTCTTTCATGGCTGTTTGGTTGGCTCCACCGCCTATCCAGCTGCCGGCAACGGTTGCTAAACCTCTCCAAACTTCATCGGGACCTGCACCACCAACAATTTCGGGAGCAAAGGCAGAGACTGCAAGTATGGCGATTGGTCCGCCAAATACAATTCCCAATGTTCCTGCAAAAAACATAATGATGGCTTTGGGGCCTAATCGCATAATGCCTTTTAAATCGATACTCAAACAAAGCAACACTAAACTAGCCGGAAGTAGATACCTTGAAGCGACATAATATAAATTGGATTCTTCTCCGGAAATTATTCCCATTGAGTTTAATACAGAAGGCAAAAAGTAACAAAGCAAAAGAGCTGGAATTACTTTGTAGAAATTAGTCCAAAACTTAGTAGTTAATGATGAGGTATAAAAGATGGCTGCCAAAAGGCAGATTAAAATTCCCAATACTACGGCATCGTTAGTAAATAAAGCAGTTGCAGTTTGAACTTCCTCCATAATTGTTTATTTAATATCTGTTTTTATACCTAAATTGATTATTGAAATTAAGTTGTTTAAATTACTTTGTCTTTACTTTTTTCCATTGATGAAAAAAGTAAACAAAAAAATCTAGGCCTGTTTCCTAATTTAAGTCTTCCGCTCCTAAATGGCGATGATTTCAGGGATCTCCAAAGATTTCCTTTGGAGCTTCTTCAATCATTAGCCCCATTTAGTTCGTTTCAAACTTAAATTATGAAAATGGCCATCCTTCTACATTTAATTCAAATTATTTAAAAATAAGTGTTATTCAGATAATTCAGTTTTTATTTTTAGAGCGTCGAAGATAAGTTTTTTGTCTTAAATTGCTTTAGAATATTGTAGAATAAAACCTTTTTGGCTGTTTATCGTAAGCTACCACCTTACTTAACCAAAAAATCAAGATTAATTATGGAGAACAACAAGGATGTTTTATTCCGCCAACACCACAAACTCCGGATTTCAAAAACGACTTTGCCGGATCAGCCTTTTCAAAATAAAGTAAACAAATCGCTTTCTTCAGAGGAAAGTTTTCATTCTGCCATTAATCAATTTTCAAGAGAAATTATATTTGTTGTTGAGCTGGATGGAGAGATTAAGTATTGCAATTCAGCAGTAAAAGAGAACTTAGGTTTTGAGTCAGCTCAATTGATTAACACAAACATAAAGTACTTAATTCCTGTAGAGCAATGGACGGTTTTTCGCGCAGCACTGAGGGCTAGCGAAGCAGATTCTTCTTTCCCGCTTACCTTAGACTGTGATTTTTTAACAGAGAATCATCAAAAAGTAAATTGCTCGATGAGCATTAGAGATGAAAGACATCATCCTTTGATTGAAGGTTATGTAGTTCAGCTGCAAAATATTAGTCGCTTACGCGAAGCGGAAGAAAAGCTTAAACTGCATCAACTTGCCAACGAGCAAATTAAAGAAGCAGTAGTAATTGTAGATGTAGAAAAAATGAGAGTAGCTTTTGCGAATCAAGCATTTTATCATCTTAGTGGTTTTAGTAAAGCAGAGGTTATGGAAGGCAAGTTGAATTTGTTTAAAGCTCCTTATTGCGATTTGCTTTTTGCAGACAAAACACCGGTAAAACAGATTGAGCGCTTTCAAAAAGCTTTAATGGCAAGAAAAAAGTTTGTCGGTAAAATTTACAGTAAGAAAAAAAGTGGTGCACTTTTTTATCATCGTTTCGACTTAACACCTGTTCTAGATGCCAAGGGAGAGCTAACACACTACATTGCGGGATTAAAAGAGATAAAACAAAGAAAATCGAAAGCTGCTAAATGAGTTTTATGAGCATTTTCAACTCGTGAATTTTTTCATTTTTGCCATTTTTATGGTAAGCAAAAATTAGGTTGCTAATCATTCTTCTAACAATTTTCGATTGATCACAAGGTGTAAAAAATTCTTTTTGCTCCTCAATTTTAAGCTCTGCTAAGAACTTTTTTATTTCTTTAGCCGAAAAGATACGACCTCTGTTATAGGGGTTTATATAAAAAAGAATGTCTTCATTATGAATTGGGTGATCTAAATACTCAATGGGTAATCGAGTATAAACCATCACAAAAAGTTCAGGGAGATTAACTCCATAAATTGGGAGTTTTAACTTTTGTGCAACTTCTAAGTAAATAATAGACAGGCTAAGTGGATTGCCAATTTTGCTTTCCACTACATTATTGATAAACGAGTTTCTAGCGGCGTGAAAATTACGGCGATTGCCTTTAAAACCGTAGTGGTCGAAAAAAACACGATTAAAAACAACAACCTTTTCTAGTGCGGTTAAATTGTCGTTCAACTCCAACCAAATGTCTTGTCTTAGCTTGTCGACAAAACCGTAAATTTCTTCTTCATTTAGTTCAGCATATTGGTATTTGGCAATGATTAAAGCGGCTTGCAAGAGGCTTTTTTCTTTGCTGTTTTTCCATTGTTGCAAACGAGAGTATACTGTTTGAAATTGGATTTGATGCAAAATTTGCTCGATGCGTTCTTGCATAGTAGCATCAAAAGCATGCTCCCAAACTTCCTCCAAATGAGGAACAGCTTCATCGCCCAAGTCGAGTAGCTCCTGACTAACTTGATGATAAATTAATTCGTCGGGATCATCCAACAACTTGATTAAAGCAGATATTTTAGTGTCGACCAACATCTGTAACAAAGATAAACATTGCTACAAGCGATATTTTTTTGGTGCAGAGAGTTATCCACCGGGCAGTGTTGATTGGGGATTATTACACTAAATTATCAAGTACTTCTTTAATCAATTGGTTAATCACCGGCTTATAATCTTTGCTAAAAGAGTTGGCATAGCGGTTGGCTACAACAGCGCAAACAGTGCAGGCTTGGTGTCCCAATAAACTACTTAATCCGTAAAGTGCTGAGGTTTCCATTTCGTAATTTACAATTCGGAAGTCCTTGTACTTAAATGCTCTTAGTTTTTCATTCACATCAGGAACTCTTAGCTTTAGTCGCAATTCTCTCCCTTGAGGAGCATAAAAACCGGGAGCAGTTACGGTAATTCCGTGGTGATAGTTTTTGCCGATTCGTTGGATTAAATTTGAAGAACCCGCAACTAAATAGGGGACATTCATTTTTTTATTCCAATTTGTTTGTTGGATGATTTCACTGTGGATTTTTTGCTCTTCTGCATTCATTTCAAAAGCGTAGAAATTCAAAAGTCCATCTAATCCGAAGGCGTGGGTTGAAACCACTACTTCGTCTGCCGGCACATCTTCCTGAATGGAGCCACAAGTGCCAATACGTACAATTTCTAACTCTGTTTGCTCGTTTTTTATTTCTCTTTTTTCAAGATCGATATTTACCAGTGCATCCAACTCGTTTAACACGATGTCGATGTTGTCTGTGCCAATTCCGGTGGCAATGGCACTTACCTTTTGGTTCTTATAAATTCCGGTATGAGTAACAAATTCACGGTTTTCAACAATGTGGTCTATACGATCGAAGTGTGCTGAAATGCTTTTGATTCTGCCGGGATCTCCGGCAACAATTATTTTGCGGCCAATTTGCTCAGGCTGAAGTTTTAAGTGGTAAATAGAACCATCGGGGTTTAAGACAAGCTCAGAGGGGTGTATCATTTTTTAATCTTTGGTGCGAAGCTAAGGAAATTTGAAATTAAATTAATTTTTCGCCACGAATTCACGAATTAACCTTAAAATGTTATTCCCCAAACCGTTTCTTAATTGCTTTTTCTACTCTAACAATTAGCAATATAGCAGTAACAACTGCTAAACCAATTCCCAAAAATGGAACTACTTTTTCAGATGGTTGATAAACGAATCCGGTTGTAGAGAGTAGGATTAAAATGCCTCCCATTTTAAATAATTCTGCGGTAGAATATTTTTGTGCAAAGTCCCACCGCTCTTTGCTTTTCATTGAAGAAGATGTTCGATAACCGTATAAACTGTTAATGCTCTTCGGGGGAAACGAATACATCAACAAAGCGGCAAAAATAAAAATTACACCGATTAACAGTGGTGGGAAAAGGAGGGAGTTTATGGTGTTCATTACTTTCCTTTTAATTTTTCAGAGATATTGTTTAATTAAAGCTTTTAAAAATATGAAATTATGTATTTCAAATTTTAAGGTAGTAACTATAAACTTACTTTTCTTCCGAACTAGAAATAAATTGAATAAATTCGTAGCAAAACAATTGAAAAAGCTATTGACTGTGCTTTTTAGTTTGTAAATTGCACAGCAAATTATTAAAAGCTTATAATGATGTAGCTTGTCTACTATAAATGAACAAACCATGAAAGAAAAATTTGAAGTTAACAAAATCCTTATTCCTATTGACTTTTCGAAGACTTCTAAGGTAGCTTTAGAACATGCCGCCAATTTGTGTTCAAAGTTCAAGTCGGAGTTGTATTTATTGCACGTTTTTACCTCTTCTAATATCGATGTTTTTCCAAATTTAGACATGAAGAGAGACTACGATAATGTGAAAAATGCCGTAGCTAAAGAGATGGAAACCATAGCGAATGATTTTCGCGAAAAGTATGGTGTAAAAGTAAATGCAGAAATCAAAGACGGAAGTATTTCAAAAGAAATTGTGCAAACAGCCGAAGAGGTAGATGCCGACATGATTGTGATGGGAACACATGGAGTGAGTGGCTTTGAGGAGTTCTTCTTAGGAAGCAATGCCTATAGAGTAGTTACTTCATCTTCTGTGCCGGTGTTTACGATACAGCAAGATTCAACCAAAACGGCTTATGAGAAAATTTTGTTACCTATTGATAATTCTCAACACAGTAGAGATAAGGTTGCTGAAGCCGCCTTTTTTGCACAAGCATTTGGAGCAAAAATTTACATTGCTGCCTTAGTGGATGAAGAAGGCGAAGAAGATAAGAATAAGCTTAACCTTAAGATTAAGCAAGTGGAAGATTACTTGCACAATAAGGGAATTGATTTTGATCGTACTTTTTTACACGGCGATGATGTTGCAGAAATGACTTTGGATTATGCTGAAAAAGTTGATGCCGATTTGATTTTTATCATGACTGAGCAAGAAGCGGCAACCGGATTATTTGTAGGGCCTTATGCACAAAGGGTCGTAAATCACTCTAAAATTCCGGTAATTTCGGTAACCCCACTGGGTATTTTATCTGACACACAAAATCAACTAAAAGCTTCATTCAGACCTTTTCGCGACTAAAATATGATAGCAGAACTTGTTACCATTGGTGACGAAATTCTAATAGGACAAACAGTAGATACCAACTCCGCATGGATGGCAAAGCAATTAAATGCCATCGGTGTGGATGTAGGTCAAATTACTTCAATTAGAGATGCACGACCACATATTTTGCAGACTTTAAAGGAAGCAGAGAGTCGTGGAGATTTGATTTTAATGACCGGTGGTTTAGGACCAACCAAAGACGATATTACCAAACATGTACTGTGTGAATATTTTCAAACGGAATTAGTTCGAGATCCGGAAGTGTTGGAGCGAATTGAAAACTTTTTTCGCTCAAGAGGTAGAGATGTCTTAGAAACCAATCGGCAGCAAGCAGATTTGCCAAAATCTTGCACCATACTCGACAATTTTGTAGGTACAGCCAGCGGAATGTGGTTCGAAAAGAATGGAAAGGTTTTCGTCTCTATGCCCGGTGTTCCCTACGAGATGAAACACTTGATGGAAAACCAAGTGCTTCCTCGCATAAAAAATAAATTTACACTTCCATTTATTGTCCATCATACCATTATGACAGAAGGGGTAGGGGAATCCTTTTTAGCGGAATTGGTAAAAGATTGGGAAAACAGTTTAGTAGAGGAAGATATTAAGATTGCTTACCTACCTTCCCCCGGAATGGTAAAGGTTCGACTTTCAGCTTATGGAGTTGATGAAGCAGTTTTAAAGGAAAAGATATCGCGCAAAGCGAAAGAACTTGAAGAATTGATCCCGAATTATATTTTTGGAGAGAATGATGAAAGTGTAGAAGAGTCAATTGCTGATTTATTAAAGTCTAGCGGCAAAACGGTGGCAACTGCTGAAAGTTGCACCGGCGGATATTTAGCTCATTTGCTAACCTCTGTAGCAGGAAGTTCTAAATACTTTTTGGGAAGTTTTATTACTTATTCCAATATGTCTAAAGTAAAGCAATTGGGAGTAAGTGCAGAGTCACTAGAAGCTCACGGCGCTGTGAGTAGAGATGTTGTGGAACAAATGGTCATGAATGCTAGAGAAAAGCTGAGTAGTGACTTTGCTTTGGCAACATCAGGTGTAGCAGGTCCCGATGGCGGTACTGATGAAAAGCCTGTCGGCACAGTTTGGATTGCCATTGCCAACAAAGAGGGCGTTTATTCCAAGAAGTTCTTATTTGAGAAAAACAGAGAAAGGAATATCCATCGCTCGGCTTTGGCTGCGATAAGTTTACTGAGAAGAGCAATAAGCGGACAGTTAAAAATTGGGCTTAAGTAAATATTTAGAATAAAAGGAGTCGATGTGTTCTACTGCTTCTTCAACCGTATCGGCAAGGTAAAATAGGTCTAAATCCTCTTCGTTGATATTGTTATTCGTTTCTAAAAGCACTTTCTTCATCCAGTCAATCAGCCCTCCCCAAAAAGAACGACTCATCAGCACAATCGGAAACTTTCCAATTTTATGAGTTTGAATCAAGGTTAAGGCTTCAAAAAACTCATCTAAAGTGCCAAATCCACCGGGAAGCACAACAAAGCCCTGTGCGTATTTTACAAACATTAATTTTCGCACAAAAAAGTAGTCAAACTCCAGTGATTTGTCTTTGTCGATATAGGGATTGTGGTTTTGCTCAAATGGCAAAACAATATTTAATCCGACCGATTTTCCTCCGGCGCGACTAGCTCCTCGATTGGCAGCTTCCATGATTCCCGGACCGCCACCTGTAATTACACCATAGCCTTTACCGCAAATTTGGTAAGCTAATTCATCGGCAATTTGGTAGTATTTGTGATCAGGCTTGGTCCTAGCCGACCCAAAAATTGAAACGCAAGGGCCTATTCTAGAAAGATTTTCAAAGCCGTTGACAAATTCAGACATGATCTTAAAAACCGCCCATGAGTCGTTGCTCTTAATTTCATTCCATTCTTTTTCAGTAAAGCCTTCTCTTATTTTATCCTCTTCGCTCATTTCTTACTTTTTAGTTCTTCCTTTAAAAAGGTTGCAGTGTGACTTTTTTTACTCTTTACAATCTCTTCCGGAGTACCTTGGGCAATTAACTGTCCGCCATTTTTTCCTCCTTCAGGTCCCATGTCAATAATATGGTCGGCAACTTTAATAATGTCTAAATTATGTTCAATAATCAAAACCGTATTGCCCAAATCAACCAGTTTGTTCAAAACCTTGAGCAATATACGAATATCTTCAAAATGCAAGCCGGTGGTGGGTTCATCTAAAATGTAAAAAGTATTTCCGGTATTTCTTTTTGATAATTCTGTTGCTAATTTAACACGCTGCGCTTCTCCACCTGAAAGAGTAGTGGAGGCCTGCCCGAGGTGAATGTAGCCCAAACCTACTTGCTGCAATGTTTTTACTTTTTGCAGAATGTTGGGCATGTTTTCGAAAAAATCAACCGCCTGGTTCACAGTCATGTTGAGTACATCGCTAATGGATTTACTTTTGTACCTTACCTCCAGTGTTTCTCTGTTGTATCTTTTACCATGGCACTCCGGACAATCAACATAAACGTCGGGCAAGAAATTCATTTCAATGGTCATTAATCCTGCACCTTGACATTTCTCGCATCTACCACCTTTCACATTAAATGAAAACCTTCCGGGCTTGTAACCCCTTATTTTAGCTTCTTGTAAATTTGCATAAAGTGACCTAATGTCAGTAAAAACACCGGTGTAAGTTGCCGGATTAGAACGTGGAGTTCTACCGATAGGCGATTGATCAATTTCAATTATTTTGTCGATGTGTTCAATCCCTTTTATTGATTTATAAGGTAGTGGTTTTTTATTGCTGTTGTAGATGTGCTGATTTAAAATGGGGTAAAGCGTATCGTCGATTAAAGTCGATTTTCCGCTACCTGAAACTCCGGTAACACAAATCATTTTGCCCAAAGGAAAGCTTACGTCTACTGATTTTAAGTTGTTGCCGCTAGCGCCTTTCAGTTCAACTTTATTGCCGTTACCTTTTCTTCTCTTTTTCGGTACTTCAATGGCAATTTGCCCGTTTAAGTATTGCGCAGTTGTTGAGTTTCCTTTTAATATATCTGAAGGTTTTCCTTGTTCTACAACTTCACCTCCGTGTAATCCGGCTTTCGGACCAATGTCGATTAAATGATCTGAGGCCAACATGATGTCTTTATCGTGTTCAACTACTAAAATGGAGTTGCCTAAATCTCTTAAATTTTTTAGGGCTTCAATTAGTTGATGATTATCTCTTTGATGAAGCCCAATACTTGGCTCATCTAAAATGTAAAGTACTCCAACCAATTGAGAGCCAATTTGTGTAGCGAGTCTTATTCGCTTAGCTTCGCCACCGGAAAGCGATTGTGCACTTCTGTTGAGTGAAAGATAGTTTAAACCAACATCCAGCAAGAACTGAATGCGGTTGTTAATTTCTTTTAGGATATCTCTAGCAATTCTCTTATTGCGATCAGTCAAGTGAGCTTCTATAGTCGACATCCATTCAGCTAAATCGAAGATGTCCATTTTTGCTAAATCGGCAATGTTTTTGTCGTCGATTTTAAAGTACAAAGCCGACCTTTTTAAGCGGCTGCCTTCGCAACGGTCGCAAACTACTTTGTTCATAAACTGAACAGCCCAATTGCTAATTTTTTTAGAGCCGCTGTCTTCGTATTGCCGACTGATAAAATTGGTGATTCCTTCAAATTGAAAAGCGTATTTATGCGTTGACTGACCAACTTTTTCCTCAATGTGGATTGGTGAATTGGTGCCGTAAAGAATGGTGTTGATGACTTCTTCGTTGATCTTTTTAATGGGCGTATTCAAGTCGAAGCCAAAATGTTCAAGAATAATTTCAACTTGTCTAAAAATCCATTTGTTGGAGTACTTTCCCAAAGGAGCTACTCCACCTTTTTTTATGGAAATTTTATCATCAGGGATTATTTTGTCTAAGCTCACTTCGGTTACTTCTCCCAAGCCATTGCATTTTGAACATGCACCATAAGGTGAGTTGAACGAAAAGCTGTTGGGAGCCGGTTCGTCGTAAGAAATACCTGTTGTAGGGCACATTAAGTTGCGACTAAAGAAACGAGGCTCTTTATCTTCTTGGTCTTTTTCCGCTATCATCAAAACGCCATTGCCGTGTTTCATAGCGAGCTGAATAGCGTCGTTTAACCGTTTCTTTTGTTTTTCTTCAACTTGTAGTCGGTCAATTACAATCTCAATATCGTGTGTTTTGTAACGATCAAGCATTAGGTCTCGAGTAATTTCAATGATTTCCCCATCTACTCTTACTTTCAAAAAACCTTGTTTTAAAATGCTTTTAAAGAGCTCTTTATAATGTCCTTTTCTTCCTTTAATTACCGGCGAAAGAATGTTGATTGCTTTTCCTTGATACGTATTAATGATTAATTGTAAAATCTCCTTGTCGGAGTACTTTACCATTTTTTCACCGGTTTTGTAAGAGTAGGCATCTGCCACTTTAGAGAAGAGTAGACGCATGAAGTCGTAAATTTCAGTAATGGTTCCAACTGTTGACCTCGGGTTTTTGCTCACCGTTTTTTGTTCAATGGAAATCACCGGACTCAAGCCGTTAATTTTATCTACATCGGGGCGCTCTAAGGTGCCTAAGAATTGTCTCGCATAAGAAGCAAAACTTTCAATGTAGCGCCTTTGACCTTCAGCATAAATGGTGTCAAATGCCAAAGATGATTTCCCACTGCCGCTTAAGCCGGTAATTACGACCAATTGCTCACGTGGAATTTTTAGAGATATATTTTTGAGATTATGAACCCTAGCCCCAATGACTTCAAGCGGTTCAATCGTTTCTACTTCTGCCATATTGTTTTGTTAAAAAACATCCAAAACACTGTCCTTGTTCAAGCAACTAATTTACTATTGTTTCGCAAATTTGACGATTTATAAATGTAAAGTCAGAACAATTGTATAGAAATTTAAGAGGCGAGCTATTTTCTTTTTGACCAAGCTTGGGGATTTAGTGCCATATGAAATACTGCTCTAATAATCACAAGTTTTTGAGTATCATTTAAAGTAAAATGGATAGTGTAAGGGAATTTTTTTAAGGGTAAACATCTAACTTCTTCGTATCGAACCTGGTAGAATGGGTTACTCTCTAATGCTAGAATGTGTTTATTTAGTTCTGTTTCAAACTTAAGACCAAGCCCTAATTGTCTCTCATCATAATAGTCAATAGCTTTCTGTATATCATGAATAGCATTAGGGTCAATAATGACAGAATAGGTCATTGCTATTTTTCTTTAAAAGAGAACTGTTTCCGTGCTTCGTCCCAAGGAATCATGTCTTCGGGCTTTGTTGTCTTAATTCTTTCTCTCACTATAGTTTTGTGTTCTTCAGGAATATCTATTTGTTCGGCAACTTCAATACCAAGTTGATTAATGAGTTCCATGAAAAAGCTAATTTTGTTATCTGGTATTTTAAGCCTTACTTCTTTCATGATTTTGTATTTTGTTAAAGCTATTGATTTTGCCTCAGCAAAACAAATTTACTTAATTTCAATCTCTTTTCCATTACATTCGGATTATTGCGAAATCCTTTTGTGACGACCCAGAAAACAAATGATTTTTTGTTATGAATTTAGAAAATATTCTGACTGAGTAGGGATTTTCAATTCGTAATTCTTATTTCTTGGATTCTTTAAATAGGCTTGTCGCAACCAGGGGTTGAAGTGTTTTAAAATTTTATAGCTGATGTTGTGCGACTTTGCAAAATCAGCAAAGTTGGTTACGCTGCTGTCCAGCACTACTGTTTTGTATTCTAAAGGGGCGTATAAATCTTTCTTGCGAATATTAAAACCGTATTGCTCAGGGTGAGTTAAAATGTGTTTTACAGCTAAAATTCTAAAAACGTATCTCTTGGTTTCTTCATTTAAGAGCAAATCGTAGTAGTTGTTGGTTTGTTGTCTTTCTAGTTCACTGTCGATTCTGCCTTTACCAACATTGTAAGATGCTGCAACTAAAGCCCAATCATTGTATTTTTCATAAGAATCATTGAGGTATTTGCAAGCTGCTTCAGTGGCTTTTTCAACGTGATAGCGTTCGTCAATTTCATCATTTACTTCTAAACCATACTCCTTAGCTGTTCCTTCTAAAAACTGCCAATAGCCGGTAGCGCCCATTGGCGAAACCACATTTTGCAAACCACTTTCAACCAAAGCCAAATACTTAAAGTCATCAGGAATGTTATTGGCTTTTAAAATTGGTTCAATTACCGGAAACCATCTGTTAGCTCTTTTAAAATAGAGAATAGTGTTGGAGTGGAAATAAGTATTTGAGTGAATTTCTCGATCTAAGCGCTCAAAAATTTCCGGCTCTTTAGTGGGTACTTTTTCTCCACAAAAAGTGATGTCTACCGGTGCGCTTAGGCTGAAAATATTATATTCCTCATTAAATTGCTTTGCGTAAGTTTTCTCTTCTTCATCTGAAGATATGGAGGAAATAAAGAGCTGTGAAGCACCAAAAAAGGCAAGAGTTATTACTAGTATTTTAGGCAGTACGGTTGATTTTTCGCTCTTTAGGCTCATCTTTTTGCTGTTGATTTTTTTTGTTGAATCTGGTTATTAAAAATAACGAAAGAAAAACAGAAATCGCATAAATGGAAAAGAGAATTGTAAATAAATGATCCCAATGTGTAATCGAAACTGCAACTAAACAAACTACGGTTGAGATTAATCCCAAGCCAGCAACGATAAAAGCCACAGATTGATCGTTATAACCTAAATAAGATAAGTGGTGAGTGGTGTGATCTTTTCCGCCAACAAAAGGAGATTTTCCTTCGGATATCCGATTAATTACTACTGTTGTTGTGTCGCTTAAAGGAACCAAAAAAGCTAAAATGGGTAAGATGATTTGCTGAGAAATACTCTTGCTCTCACTCTCTGCATTAAAGTTCCATAAAAATAAAATAGAAAAAGCGGCCAAACTAAGACCAAGAAACTGGCTGCCGGTATCGCCCATAAACATTTTTGAAGGATGCCAGTTGAAAAAAAGAAAGGCGATAAGCGCTCCACACATACCAATCATCAATGCAAAATACACTTGTGAGATTTGCTCCTGATAAAACAAAACAGTGAGCATACAAATTAGGGCAAAAATCGATGCAATGGTTGAAATTCCATCCATATTATCGAGCATATTAATGGAGTTCATTAGTCCTACAATCCACATAAAGCTAATAGAGTAGTTTAGCCATTCTATGTTAAAAAGTTTTATGTAAGTACCTGTTGAAATAAGAATTATGGCACAAACTGCTTGAGCAATAGATTTTAAAGTTGGATTGGTGTTATAGGCATCGTCAGCTAAGCCCACCAAAAAGCTAATTCCACAAGCTGCAATAACTCCAATTAATTGTAAGTTAAAGCTGATTCCATAAGTGGAGAAAAGTAATGGGTATTGAACTAATACCAAAAGGAATACAATGAAAAATGAAATTCCTCCAAAAGAAGGTTTAGAAATGCTGCTCCACCTACTAGGTTGGTGGTCAATATTTCGCATTCCAAGATTCTTAGAGAATTTTAAAAATAGGCTATTCACAAGTACGCTAAATATGAGGCTACTTAGGAATATGAAACTAATTTTTATGATTAGGTTATCTGCCATCATTAAAAGGGACTTTCAAAGTCTGCAAAGGACTGCGCCATTTGGTCTTTTTCTGATATAATTGGATTTTCAATTTGCCAATCAATATTTAAGTCTTTATCGTTCCAAAAAATACCACCTTCTGATTCTTTATTGTAAAAGTTGGTGCATTTGTAGGAGAAAAGAGTTTCATCTTCTAGGGTTACAAATCCGTGTCCAAATCCTTCGGGAACATAAAGTTGAGTTTTGTTTTCTTCACTTAATACATAGCTAAAGTACTGCCCGTAGCTTGGGGAGTATTTACGTAAGTCAACTGTAATGTCTAATACAGCACCTTTTAAAACTTGTACCAGTTTGCCTTGAGCATAAGGTGGTTTTTGAAAATGAATTCCTCTTAGTACACCTTTCTGAGAAAGTGAAATATTATCTTGTACAAATTTCACATCTAGTCCAAGCTCTTTAAATGTTTTAGCATTGAAGGTTTCGTAGAAGAAACCTCGATCATCAGGGAAAACCTTAGGTTTCACAATTACTAAATCTTTAATTGGTGTTTCCTCAATTTGCATCCTTAGTTTTTTCTTTTGTTAAAAATTCCACCTTTATTTTCTTCATTCTCATTATAGTATCCATGACCGTATCCATATCCGTACCCATATCCGTACCCGTACCCATATCCATATCCGTAGCCATAGCCGTAACTTCGTTTTTTAATATCAACACCGTTTAAAATAACTGAAAGTTTGTTGATTTTGTTGTCATTAACGAGCTTGTCAATACTTCTAACAAAGTTTTTTCGGCTGTATTCTGAACGGAAAATATAAATTGGATAATCAGCTTTTCGAATCATTTCTATTCCGTCGGTAACCAGCCCAACCGGAGGGTTGTCAACGATTATTAGGTCGTATTCTTCTTTTAAGTTAGTGATGATTTCACTAAGTCGACTGTTAATAATTAATTCCGAAGGGTTTGGTGGAATTGGTCCAGCAGTTATAAAATCTAAATTTTCTTGCTTGCTATGGTGAATACAGTTCTTAATTTCATCTTTACCAATTAACAAAGTACTCATTCCTTTCTCATTACTAACATCAAATCCTCTGTGGATTTTTGGTTTACGCATATCCAAATCGAGAATAATTACTTTTTTGCCGCTAAAGGCAATTATACCGCCTAGGTTAATGGCAATAAAAGTTTTTCCTTCACCAGAAACTGTGGATGTTACTGCCATTACTTTAGCACCCTCTTGCGCTGAAATAAATTGCAAGTTAGTTCTAATTGAACGGAAAGATTCGGCAATTAAAGATTTTGGGTTTTTATTGACTATCAGTTGAGAAACAGGGATGTCTTTCTTGTATTTTGGAATCATTCCCAATACACTTATTTGAGCAGAAGCGTATTTGGTAATTTCGTCAATCGAAGTAATCTTATTGTGGAATAAGTAGCGAACAATAATAAGTAAAAAACTCAAAAATAAACCGGCAAAAGTAAAGCCAATAAAAATGAGGTTTTTGTTTGGAGAAACTGCAGTGGTTGGAAGTGTTGCTTTATCTAGAATGTTAATGTCAGAAACGTAGCCTTCCTGTGAAATAGAGTACTCCGTTTTTTTCTCAATTAGCATAGTATAAAAACGCTCATTGATGTCGTAAACTCTTTTTAAACGCAACAATTCAATTTCAGCTTCCGGTTGATTGAAGTATTCTTTTTGGCTTCGTTCAACTCTTTCGTTGAGGTCACTTAATCGGTCGTTAAGCTTGTCAATTAGTGAATTAATGCTTTCGCTGATTAGTTTTTTCTGAATGTCAATTTGGTAGTCAATTTCCTGAATTCGGTTGCTGTTTTCTCGCATCGTGAATAGGAGCTCTTGTTTTTTTAGCAATAAGTCATTTAATTGCTCAATTAAACTACTTATGCTACTCTCAAACTGAGAGCCCACCAGAATTGGAAGGAATTCATAAATGTCAATTTGTTCGCCACCTTCCTTTATTTGTTTCTTGATTTCTTCAAGGGTAGCTATTTCAATTTCTAACTCTACTTGAGCCTGATCAATCTGGTTCATACGCTCAATGTAAACTTTAGAAAATTGATCAATTTCTGTTATGCCATTTTCACGTTTAAATCGTTGGATTTGTCTTTCATAAACTTTCTGTTTTTCATAAACAGATTCAATTTGCGCATTTAGAAAGTCCAAAATTTGCTTCGAACTTTGCTTTTTCTTTTCAACATTATAGAGCTTAAACTCATCGATTAAGCCATTTACAATGTCAAAAGCTTTGAGCCGATTATTATCGCTAATACCAACTTGTAAAGTCTTTGCATTGGGGTTTAGGATAACAATCTCTAGTCGGCTTAAAATACCTTTAACCAAGCTTTGTGGGTTGTTTAAAACAAAGTGATATTCAATTCCTTTTACGGCTTCTACTTCTTTTTTAATTCTAGAGTAATCGGTTACCGTTACAATTACCTCTGCAAAAGGAAGGTGACATGATTTACCTGCATAAAAGTCAACTGAACTTTCTTTACCCTCGCCCCAGCTCAACTTGCCGCTCGAAGAATTGGCAAAAGAAATGTCGATTTTTGTACTGCTTAGAGAAGGTTCTTTGTAAAGCACCTCAACATTAAAAGGCGCATTCTTGTATATTTCATTTCGCAAAAATTGACCTTCAGAGAAGTAGCTCACTTGAAGAGGGAGCTTTTCTAAGGTAGCTTCCATCAATAAAGGAGATTTTAATAGCTCTATTTCAGAAGAGATGTCGTTGCTCTCATAATAGTCTTCTACATCTAAAAGTCTGTTGGCTTGATTGCTTTTTTCAATTTGAATGTCAGCACTAGCACGATAAACCGGAGCGGTATATCTTATGTAAAGAAAACTTCCAAGAATAGACATACCAATGGTTAGCATTACCCACAGCAAGTTTTTCTTGATAATGTAAAGAAAAAGTCCAAGGTCAAAATCAGTATTGAAACTGCTCAAGCTGCTTTGACTTTGCTTGAGTTTTTCCAATTCGTGTGGTGAGAGCTGTTCTTGCAAATCTTAAATTTTACTTACAGACGATCTAATACAATGTAAAGTGTTACTAAACTGGAAAGTAGCCCCAAAATTGGTGAAATCTCAGAAAGGAGTTGACGTGTTGTAACACCTATTGGCTCAACATAAATGATATCGTTAGCTTGTAAAATAATATCAGCTTTGTTTAAACCTTCAATAGTTGACAAATCAATTAAGTATACTTCTGGATTGGCTAAGTCTCCACGAATTAATTTTACTCTCTTAGCACGTCCGTCTTCTCGAATACCACCGGCTAAAGCAAGAGCTTCCAACAATCTAACGTTGTTGTTCTGTAGGGTAATTACTTGTCCGTTTCCTCCGTTTCCGGGAAAAATTGTCACTCTGCGATTTGTAAAGTTGAGCATTACAAAGGGATCTATGTATATCTCGCTGTACTTTTCTTCTAATAAAAACTCCGCTTCTCTTAAGGTTAGCCCATTTAAATTAATTCGATTAATGATGGGAAGGTTAACCATGCCGTCGTGTTCAACCAAGTAAGTAATTCCTTCATTTAATTGACGCATTTGCTGAGTTCTACCATCGCTGTTGTTGGTAATGTCTACCAATCGAAAACCATTGTTCGAGAATAATCGAAAACTTAATATATCATTTGGAGCAATTTTGTACTCCACTTCTTGATTTTCCACTTTTAGCTCAGCATATTCATAATCCTTTGGGGTTTTGAACATAATGCTTGGATTCAGTGGTTTGCAGGCTGCTAAAAAAGAAATGATAACAGCAAATCCTATTATTTTTTTAATCATAATTTGAAAATCTAATGCCTTGCAAATCTATCAAATAAATACACTACTTAAGTCTACTTTTTTTCTAAAAGCTCATCGTATAGCTTACGAATATCGTCTACTAATCGCTTATAATGAAATTTTTTATTGACAAACTGCCAACCATGTGTGCCCATTTCGTCTCTAAGTTGTTTGTTCTCTGTTAGTTTTAGTAGGCCGTCTGTGAATTGTTTTCGATCTTCAGCAGGAACTAAAAATGCAGTTTTATTTGTTTTAACAATGTTGCTAATTCCTCCCACCTTAGTGCTCACAATTGGCTTTCCTGCTGCTTGTGCTTCAATTAAACTAACTGGTGTGCCTTCATTGTTTGAGCTGAGCGCAACAATATCTAGCCCCGCATTAACTTCATCAATGTTTTTAATCCAAGAGGTAAAGTGTAGCTGAGTGTTTTTAATATAGTTTTCCTGACCATTTGATAAAATGATGTTTAGGTCTTTTGCATACTTTTTTAAATACTCTGCTTCTTCGCCATCGCCAATTATAAAAGCTCTTACTTTTTGTGTTGTTTGCTGTTGAAGCTGATGAAACGCATCGATAAAAAGCGAGTGGTTTTTTATGGGAGCAAGTCGACCAATTATGCCAATTGCCACTTCGTCATCTTCTAAATTAAATTTTTGACGAAATACTTTTCTTTTCTCTTCTTGATTCTGTTGGAATTTTTCCAATTCAAAGCCCAAGGGAACTACTGCAATCCGGTCGGCCGAACAGATACGGTGCTTTTTCCAAAGTTCAATTTTTTGTCGGTTGCTTATGGCAATAATTTTATCGGTTTTTAAGGCTAATGTTCGTTCTATGTTTTTATAAAAATTGGTTTTAATTGTTCCAAAATAGGAGTGAAAGACATGACCGTGAAAAGTGTGAACCATTTTCGCTTTTCCGTAGGCAATGCCTGCAGCTCTTCCAATAGCACCTGCCTTTGAGGCGTGCGTGTGGATAATATCCGGTTTGTAGTCTTTTATAATTTGCTTAATTTTTCGGTAGGCTGTTCGGTCATTTGCAAAGCCTAAATCACGCTGCATTTCGTCGATGATTTTACCTTCAATTCCTAATTGGTCTAAGATGAACTCGCTGCTTTCTTCACTTTCTTCAGCTTCACCACCAATTAATAAGGTTTCAAAGTCAGGCGATAAGTGTTTAGTTAATAAAGCTGCATTATAGGTAGGTCCACCTAAGTTAAATCGGTTAATTATTCTGAGGACACGAGGCATTGGTGCTTTTTTTCTGAGCTTTACGTTTGTTATATTAACAATTAATTATAAATATTTTTTCCACCAATGATTAAAAACAATGATTGCCCAAATATTTGCTTGAACATCTTCAGGGTTTTTAGATGCTAATTTAGTCTTTAAATGTTGAATATAAGAAAGATTGAAAATATTTTGTTCTTTGATAAAGTTGTCTGCTAACAAATCATCGTAAATAAGTGATTTTAATTCTTTTCTAAACCAACTTAAAAGCGGTACTTCAAAGCCTTGCTTGGGACGGTTGTACAATTCTTCCGGAAGTAAATGTTTGGCAGCATCTTGAACAATGCATTTGCCCATTTTATCATTGATTTTATACTTAGCCGGTAAGCTAAAAGCAAAATTGACTAAGCGGTGGTCTAAAAATGGCGTTCTTACTTCTAAACTATTGCGCATCGACATTAAGTCTACTTTTCTGAGCATGTCGGAGGGGAGAACTAATTTTAAATCTGTAGCGAGCACGTCATTTAAATCTTCGCTTTCAGTCACTATTTCCAAAAGCTGTTCTTTGCGTTTTAAGTACACATCTGCCTGAGCTTGTTTTAACATTAAATTGGCAGCTACATTCTCTTGCATTAAACTTGCCCACAGCCAATAACGTTCTTGTGAGTTCATTTTAGAACCTTTTGAGAATTTATGCAGCTTACGAATTAAATTGCTGACTTTATTGCTTCGCGATTTCGGCAGTGCTTCCCATACAGGCTGCATTTTCTTCACCATATTTTGCTTCATTCCGCTTTTTCGCATAAAGAATTCTCCGCGATGTTTGTAATATCCGGCAAAAAGTTCATCTGCACCATCCCCCGATAGCGCTACTTTTACATGTTTGGCGGTCTCTTTACTCAAAGCGTTTACAGCTAAAGCGGAAGAGTCAGCAAAGGGCTCATCAATGTAATCTAAGGTTTCACCCAAGCTTTGCAATAAGTCTGACTTTGAAAGTAGAAAAGTATGATGATTAGTATTGTACTTTTTTGCCACCATACGAGCGTATGGACTTTCATCGAATATGGGTTCATCTTCAAAACCAATTGAAAAAGTATTGAGCTTGCTCACTTTTTGCGCCGCAATAGCAGTAATCAGGGAGGAATCAATTCCTCCACTTAAAAAAGTTCCCAAAGGCACATCAGAAACCAATCGTTGCTCCACCGAAGCGTCAATGAGTTCCAAAAATTTCTTCTGTGCATCTTCATAGCTTATATCACTGTATATGCCATTTTCAGGTGGATATTTCAGCTGATAAAAGGGAATTTTCTGAATCCTATTCTCCTTGTCTACTTTTAAATAGTGTCCTGCCTCAAGCTTTTTTACCGATTTAAAAATAGAGTGTGGTTCAGGGATGTAATTTAATTGTAAGTAGCTGAAAAGTGAGCTGTTGTCAATTTCTTTTTGAATGCCGAAACGCATCATTGCTTTCATTTCTGAAGCAAAGATCAACTCCTGTTCAGACTTAGAGTAGAGCAATGGCTTAATTCCAAATCGGTCTCTTGCTAAAATACTCTCCTCTGTTTCCTTGTCGTAAATTGCTAAAGCGAAAAAACCATCTAAATGGTTTAAAAAAGAGGTGCCAAAATGAATGTATGCATAAAGCAATACTTCAGTATCAGATTGTGAGTTAAAAGAGTACCCTTCGTTTTCTAGCTTTATTCGAAGGTTTTTGAAATTGTATATTTCTCCGTTGAAAACTAAAGTGTAACGCCCACTCTTGTCTGTAAACGGTTGCTTAGCTGCAGACGAAGTGTCAATAATCGAAAGTCGCCGATGTCCAAAAGCTGCTTTAGCAAAAGTGCATATTCCCTCATCGTCAGGACCTCTTTTGTTGAGCTCTTTTGTTGCTGCTTTTAACTGATCAACTTCTTTGTCGTTGATTAAATCACTTTTAATAATGCCTGCAATTCCGCACATGAAGCTTTATTCTGATTTGATTTTTAGGGATTTGTAAATAATGCTTCCCCAGGCAGTAATTAACAAAATGCCTCCTATGGGGGTAATTGGACCCAAAATGCTTAAGCCTTCTAAACTTAATTCAAAAAGCAAATTGAGCAAGTAAATGGAAAAACTAAATAGGAAAACGCCTAAAACAATTAACCATAAAATGGCTTTGCTTTGGAGCGCTTTTATGTTTGAAAGCACCAATAACAAAAGCGCATGATACATTTGATATCTCACACCGGTTTCAAAACTACTTAGTTGACTGTCAGATAAAACATCTTTTAATGCATGCGCACCTATTGCGCCCAAAACTACAGCTACTAATCCGAAAATACCTGCCCACAATAGAAAAGCTTTTTTCATGCTTCAAATGTAATTAAATGAAATTATTGAGATTTGATAATGTTTAAAATTAAGTTCTTTCCTTTTTGACAAGCCCTAATAAAAATTCTAATTTGGCAATTCGCGAAAATGAACTAAATGATGCAAAATATATTGTTAATTGGAGCAGGACGCTCAACGGCAAGTTTGATAGATTACATTGTAAAGAACGCCAAAGAAAATGAATGGAAATTGAAGATTGTTGATCAATCAGTTGATCACTTAGGCAAATGGTTGAGTCATGAAACTGTAACAGCTCAAAAGTTTGATGTGAATGATTCATCAATGCGACAAGAGCTCATTCGCCAGGCAGATATTGTGATTTCAATGTTGCCGGCTCACATGCATTTAGAGGTAGCAAAAGACTGTATTACTTTTAAGAAAAATATGGTCACAGCTTCTTACATTTCGGATGGAATGCGTGCATTGGACGAGGAGGCAAAAGCTGCCGGGCTTACTTTTATTAATGAAATCGGCGTAGATCCGGGAATCGATCACCTTTCGGCAATGAAGATAATCGATGAAATAAAAGAACAAGGTGGGAAATTGACAGCTTTTGAGTCATTTACCGGTGGCTTAGTAGCTCCCGAAAGTGACGACAATCCTTGGAATTATAAATTTACTTGGAATCCAAGAAATGTGGTGGTAGCCGGACAAGGTGGAGCAGTTAAGTTTATTCAAGAAGGAACTTATAAATACATTCCCTATCATAAATTGTTTCGTCGAACTGAGCTAATTGACATTGATGATTATGGAAAGTTTGAGGGAATAGCTAATCGAGATTCATTGAAATATCAATCTGTTTACGGTTTAGAAGATATTAAAACGCTATACAGGGGAACCTTAAGGCGCCCGGGCTATTGTCGCGCTTGGGATGCTTTTGTTCAAATTGGAGCCACTGATGATACCTATACTTTGCCCAACTCTGAGGAAATGACTTTTAGAGAGTTTATCAATTTATTTTTGCCTTATAATCCTACTGATTCAGTTGAATTAAAGTTGCGCCACTATTTGGGTTTAGCGCACGATGATATTGAGTTGTTTGCCAAACTAGAATGGCTCGACATTTTTAAAGACATTAAAGTGGGTATTAAAAATGCCACTCCTGCTCAAGTGCTTCAAAGAATATTGGAGCGAAAGTGGACCTTAAAACCCGAAGACAAAGACATGATTGTCATGTGGCATAAGTTTATTTACGAATTAGACGGCGAGGAGCATGAAAAACATTCCTCAATGGTAATTAAAGGAAAAAATACCGAAGATACAGCAATGGCAATGACAGTAGGATATCCGGTAGGCATTTCTACCAAAATGATTTTGACCGGAAAGATTAATTCTCCGGGTGTTCACATTCCCATTAAAAAAGAAATGTACGAACCTATTTTAGAAGAGCTAAAAGATTACGGAGTAGTTTTTAAGGAAAAAGTAGTGAGGTAGGGGAGATTAGCGAATCTTCAAATCCAATACCTTTTCATTCTCCAAATACGCTTCCAAGTGGTCACCGATTGTTATTGGCCCAACACCTTGAGGGGTTCCGGTAAAGATTAAATCGCCGATTTTTAGCGTAAAATATTTAGATACGTAGGAAATTAATTCATCTATGGGGAAAAGCATTTGAGAAGTATTGCCGCTTTGCCGGCTTTCCCCATTGATTTTAAGCTCAAAGTTGAGCTGGTTTACTTCAGGGAGCGTTGACTTATCAATGAATTGACCGGTAGGGGCAGAGCCGTCAAATGCCTTTGCCTTTTCCCAAGGCAAACCTTTCTCCTTTAGTTTTTGCTGAAGATCTCTGGCGGTAAAGTCGATTCCTAAGCTTAATTCTGAGTAATATTTATGAGCAAACTTTGGGGCAATATTTTTTCCCAAGCGATCAATGCGAACAACTACTTCCGTTTCAAAATGAATGTCTTTAGAAAAATCAGGATAAAAAAAAGGTTGGCGCTTTGGAAGCAATGCCGTGTCGGGTTTTAGAAAAATAACCGGCTCTGTGGGAACTTCATTTTTTAGCTCTGCAGCATGGGCTGCGTAATTTCTGCCAACGCAAATAATCTTCATTTCTTATCTATTAAAGGCGCCCCTTAATTTTATGCCGGTAAGTATTTTCTTAGTGTAAAGTGGGAAATCTCCTTTCATCATCCAATCGTAATAAGAAGGTTCTTTTTCCAATACTTCTTTAACCGGCTTGCCTTTGTGTTTGCCAAAATTGAAAACTTCAACGCCCTCTTCATTAAAAACAATTCTTCCCATTAAGTCGGCAGTGTCATTTCTTTTAGAGAAGTCGGCTAAAAAGTCAACATCATTTTCAAGTTCTTCGTAGCGCTCAATTTGAGACTCTAACACTTCGTAAGTGGCTTTAATGTCAGCTTCGGCACTATGTGCATCAACTAAATCTTTTCCACAGTAAAATTTGTATGCGGCGACTAGTGTTCGCTGTTCCATTTTGTGAAAAATGTTTTGCACATCCACTAATTTTCTGCTTTCAAGGTCGAAGTCAACATCAACACGTAAAAACTCTTCCATTAAAAGAGGAACGTCGAATTTATTGGAGTTGTAGCCGGCTAAATCGCTGTTGCCAATAAATTGAGCTAAACTTTTTGCCAAAGCGGCAAAAGTGGGCTCGTCTTTTACATCTTCATCGTAAATACCATGAATTTCAGAAGAACCAACAGGAATCGGCATCTCAGGGTTTACTCTCCTCGTTTTCACCTCTTTCTTTCCATCGGGATGAAGTTTTAAGATAGAAATCTCGACTATGCGATCTTTGGCTACATCCGTTCCTGTGGTTTCTAAATCAAAAAATACAATGGGTCGTTTGAGTTGAAGTTTCATATTAACTTAGTTTCTTTATTTGATAAAAATTCTAACGTACTGATGTTTTTCATAGGTCGGACGATTACTTCTCGCATCGTTGTTATATTCCGGACCGGTAATTAAAGTATTTACATCAACAAAGTTATACTGGCTAGAAGTAATGCCTTTACGTTTCATAACTTTGATTAATAAATCACGTGTATCATAAGCCCTCTTTTTACTGAGTTCAGAGTTGCTTTTCCAGCTACTGGTTGGAACCTTTGAGGCACTTGAAGTAATTATGATATCCGCATAGCCTCTTACTTTAACAATTTCTGCCACTTGATTAATAAATCCTACAAAACTTGTGTTGCTTTCGTTAATGTCTTTAGCGTTGTATTTAAAGTAGCGTTGGAAATACGTAATCACACCTTCTAGTTCTTCGGGGCTCGGATAAGTGTCGCTAAAGTCTCCATCTACATTTACTGTAAAAGGTTTGAAACTAAATTTGTAATCCGGGGTGTATTCGTAAATGCCTTTTGAAATTTGTTTGAATATTAATTCTTCACCTTTTTCATTTGTAAGTGTAATCTCTTTTAAATCAGGATTTTTTTCTCCGAATACCAATAAGTATACTTCGTCTTTATTTAACTTTCTATAGTCAAAATTGCTCACGTCATCAGTAATTTCTTCTGATAATATTTGTCTTTGCTTATTGACTAATTTTACATTAAATAAAGGATCAAACTTGTAAAGCCCTGATTCAATTTTTCTAAAAAGTAGCAAATCAAAATTGTCGTTTGCTACTACTAATTTAGCATCCTCAGGGTAGTTTCCTTCAAATTGAATGAAGTAGGTATTGGTTAAGTTTAATTGTAAGAAGTTAAACTTACCTACGCTGTCTGTGGCGGCTGATTTAAGTACATTTCTGTTGCCATCTAATAAAAGTACTTTTAGTTCGGTAACTGCTTCGCCTTGACTGTTGACTTCGCCTTCTATATCACTGTAAAGATTTTTTGCCATGGGAGAAGGCAAGTGGGCCGGGTAATATTCATAGACACCGCGTTCAATTTTTACAAACATTAATTTGTTTCCACTTTCATCACTTAGTGCAATGTCTCCATCTTCAGGAAACTGCTCATCAAAAACTAAGCGATAGCTCTCACTCATATTCAAATCGTCAAATACAAAAAGACCATTTTCGTCTGTGCTTCGTTTTGTGATTTCTTGTCCCTTGCTATTGAGTAAAGTTACCTCTACGCCACTTATAGGAGCGCCATTTCTACTGGCAATTCCGGCTAATTGGTTGCTTTCTTTTTTATCAGCAGCTTTGTATTCATATAATCCCGGACCAACTTTTTCAAAAGTGAGTAGATTGCCATGTTCATCTTTTAATACTAAAGTTGCATTGTCGGGAATATCACCATCAAATTCAATAAGGTAGTTTTGGTCCATGTCTAAGCGGCTAAAGACAAAGTTTCCATTTTCATCGGTTATAGACTGCTGTATAACTTCACCATTGCTATTTTTTAAGTTTACACTCATACCGCTAATTGGTACACCGTCAATAGTAGCTCTTCCTGCAATTTGAGTAGGTCTATCAGCTTGAGTCGGTACATATCGATATATCCCTTCTGTCTCTTTAACAAAGCGCATTCGCTCACCAATATCGTTGGTTACAATTATCTCAGGGTCATCCGGGAAGTCACCTTCAAATACTAATCGATATTCATTATCCAAATCTAGTTTCTCAAAAGAAAATCTTCCGTCTTTATCTGTAATGGCTGAGCTAATTGTTTCTTTGCCTTGATTTTCTAGTCGAATTTTAAGTCCTTCAACAGTTTCTCCGGCATATTTAACTTGTCCACTTAAGGACTTTGCTTTAATTCCGTAATATTCATAAGGAGATAGCGAAGGCACAAATAGGTATGTACTATCGTCTATTTTCTCAAAGGTTAGTTCTTCACCTTTATTGTTGGTTAGTGTAATATCATAACCTAAAAGTGGTGGATCACCATCTGCATTAACTTCTAATAAGTACGATAATGAAGGGTCAAGCGATTGGAAGTTAAAGCTGCCGGTTCCGTCAGTTGTAGTGCTTTCTAACAATTGGCGATCTTTATCTAGTAAGCGAATTTCTGTTTGTGTTAATGGTTTTCCTTTTACGCTTATTCTACCGTTTACATTTGCTTTAGCGACTCCTGCGGCAGTAATAGATTCTGTCCCTACGCCAACGAGTACAGGTTTTAACTGAATTTCTTTGTAAATCTCTTGGTAATTAGTTCCATAAGGCACATAAATATCTTCTTCATAAGTTCTGTAGTTGTCTGCCTCATAAATTAGGTGATAACTGTTGTTAGACTCCAGTATGACAGAAAACTGCCCATCTCTTTGTCGGGGCGTATATGTCCCAACGAGTTCTCCTGTTTCGTTATTTAAAATGGTAACAACAGCTCCCGGAGGCGGTTGGTTTCGGTCAGCAAAAGTGAAGACTCCTTTATATAAGGTAAGTGGAATCTCTTCTGCATCGATTAATTTAATCATGTAGATATCTTTCTCACCGTAACCATCTTCCTTAAATGAGGAGAAATAGGCACGTTTGCCATCAGGAGTTGTTACAAAGAAAACATCATCTTCAACAGAATTAATTGGGTAGCCCATGTTTTCCGGTTCAGACCAACCGGTGTCTGTAAGAGTGCTGAACATAATGTCGTATCCCCCCATACTCTCATGTCCGTTTGAGCTAAAGTACAGTGTTTTACCATCAGGGTGCATAAAAACACCATCTTCGTCGTGTTTGGAATTTAATCTAGGGCCAACGTTTTGAGCCATTGCCCACATTCCATTTGGCAAAAGTCGACAATAGTAAATGTCTTTTCCGCCAAAGCCACCTTCTCGATCACTTATAAAGTAAAGCGTTTTTTCATCAGGACTTATGGTAACGTGCGTTTCATAAGCTTTTGTATTTATGTTAGAGCCTAACTTTTCAGGTTCTGACCAAATTTCAATACCGGCGGAATCTCCAATGATTTCACTTTTAAAAAGCTCGCCATTTCCTTCAATGTCTTTGTAAATGTATAGCGTTTGACCATCAACGGATAGGTTTAAAGTTGCTTCATGCTGGTCGGTGTTAATGTTTAGTGGAATTGGATTCCCCCAGTTACCATTGTCGTTAAATGCTACGTAAATGTCTTCATAATACATTCCATCAACCGGGTCAAAAATGCCGGCATTACTGCTGTCTTCTCTTAATCGACGAGATGTAAAGTAAATCGCAGACTCATCTATCCTTAAAACCGGACTGTAGTCCGGAAAAAAACTATTTAATTGACCTCCTAAGTTGTTCAACTCAATGTTTACAGGGTTTTCTACTGCACTTTCAGCATAGTCTGCCATGGAAATTAAGTTGTCAATTTCATGGTAGAGGTAATGTTTGTCGTTGATGTAAGTTTTAAATTTCTTAAAGCTCTCAGCGGCTTGCTTAAATTGATAGTTGTTGTGCTGAGCTTTGCCTAAGTAATAGTGTGCATCAACCGGTGCTCGATCTTCTCTATGGCTAAATGGACGATAATTGGGACTAACATTTTGTGCTGCTTTCTGCAAATAAGGTAATGCTTGCGACTGTTGTTTGTCATCAAATGCATTAATCATTGCCACACCAATATTGTAATTGACGTTAGCATTATCTTGATATTCCTCTTTTTCTTGGAGCTTTTGCAGAATAGGTAAAGCTGCCGAAAAACGACGCTCATCCATTAAGTATAAAGCTTCTGTGAACTTTTCTTTATCGCTCACTTGTGCAAATGCAGCCATTGAGCAGAAAAAAGTAAAGAGTAGGGCAGAGAGACTAATTCGGTAATTCATCCTTAAATAGTAAGTTACTTGTTGTAAGCTACAAATATATTTTATTCAGCGAATAAATTACCTAAAATCTCAATTAATATCCAACAAAAGTATGTTAGTCGATTAAATTTCTCGATTCACATCGAATTCTTCGAGAATATTAGCAACTCTCTGAACAAAGCTTCCACCTAAAGAGCCGTCGACAACTCTGTGATCGTAAGACAATGATAAGAACATCATGTGACGCACGCCAATGGTGTCACCGAAAGGAGTTTCAATGACTGCCGGCTTCTTTTTAATTGCACCAACAGCCATAATTGCTACTTGTGGTTGGTTGATTATTGGAGTGCCCATTACGTTTCCAAAAGTACCTACGTTGGTTACTGTAAAAGTGCCACCTTGAATCTCATCAGGACTTAGCTTGTTTGTTCTAGCTCTGTTAGCTAAGTCGTTAACCGTTTTGGATAATCCAATCAGATTTTTTTGATCAGCATCTTTAATAACGGGAACAATTAAGTTTCCTGAAGGCAATGCAGTAGCCATTCCTAAATTTATGTGCTTACGTTTAATGATTTTGTCACCGTCAACGGAAACGTTAATCATTGGCATTTCTTTGATTGCTTTTGCAACTGCTTCCATAATTAAAGGTGTAAAAGTGATTTTTTCACCTTCACGCTCTTGGAACTGCTTTTTCACTTTGTTTCTCCACATTACCATATTGGTCACATCGGCTTCTACAAATGAAGTAACGTGAGCCGAAGTTCTCTTCGACATGGTCATGTGTTCAGAAATCATTTTGCGCATGCGATCCATCTGTATGATTTCATCACCATCGCCCATTGGAATAACTTGTTCCTGTTTTGGTGCTTCAGGAGCTGCTTTTGGTGCTGCTTGTGCTTGAGAAGTTGTTGCAGTAGCGGCTTGACTTCCTCTATTTTGAATGTAGTTTAGTAAGTCATCCTTAGTAACTCTATCGTTTAATCCACTTCCTGAGATGCTTTCCAGCTCTTGCATGCTTAAGCCTTCTTTTTCAGCTATGCTGCGTACTAGAGGAGAAAAGAATTTTCCCGAATCAGAGTTCTTGGCAATTTTTTCGGTAGCTGTTGTCTTATTTTCTGTCTTTTCAGCAGTAGCGCTAGGAGCAGAAGTTACTTCATTTTTTGCTTCGGAGCTAGCCGCCGGAGCGCTGCCATTAGAACTCGCTTCACCTTCAATTTCAATGATGGCAATTGCCTGTCCTACTTTTACAACATCGTCTTCTTTAAAAAGTATTTTTTTGATTACACCATCCTCCGGAGCAGGGATTTCAGAATCCACTTTATCGGTGGCAATTTCAATAACCGGTTCTTCGGCTTCCACTTGATCTCCTTCGGCTTTAAGCCATTTTGTAATGGTTGCTTCAGCAACGCTCTCGCCCATTTTAGGCATCAAAAGTTCTATCTCGGCCATGTAATCTTGCTTTTAAATTTACTGCAAAATTAACCATTTTTTGAGTGAATGGTTTTGACTGAGTGATAGAAGAAGTTATTTTATTGTTAGCACACAAAACAAAAAAAGAGCCCCAAATTGGAGCTCTTTTAAATTTTGTCTTTGAAATGTGTGTTTCTTATTTCACTAAATTCATTTCTTCTACTAAGTGAGAAGCACCGGCAAATTTGTCGATAATAAATAAAGTGTAGCGGATATCGACACCTATGGTTCTCTGCAATTCATGTTCAAAAGCAATGTCACCACTCATGGCTTCCCAGTTGCCGTCAAATGCCGTTCCAATTAACTCTCCGTTTCCGTTAATCATCGGACTGCCTGAATTACCACCGGTAATGTCGTTGTTGGTAATAAAGTTGACAACAAGTTCACCTTCTTCATTAGCATACTGACCGTAATCTTTTTTCAAGATTAAGTCCTTTAACTTTTCAGGAACAATAAACTCGTGGTTAGTTGGGTCTTCTTTTTCCAAGATACCTTGAGCAGTTGTATAATAATGGTATGAAATCCCGTCTCTAGGCTCATAAGCTTTCACTTGACCGTAAGTAAAACGCATTGTTGAGTTGGCATCAGGAGCGTATGTTTTATCCTTGTCCATTTCACGCAATCCTTTCACGAATAACCTTTCAGAACGAGCTAAACCTTCAGTTTCTGATTGAATAACAGGGTTTATGTGCTCTAAGTAATGGTTAAAAACGACCTTCATTAAGTTGTAAATAGGGTCTTTGTCTATCGTTTTAGCTTTTGGCTTTTCCAAGAATTCCATTACATCAGCTTCAGAAACAAAAATGGTTTTGTCATAGTATTTTTCAGCCATTTTCTTGTAGTCTCCTTTATATTTTTCAACTAAAGAACGGAACTCTTCAGGCTGCTTATCTTCAGGAAGGTCGTTGTAATAAGCGCGAACCATAGCAGCAAAAACTTGCTGATCGATTTTCTTGCTGTAATCCTTAAAGTGTTCTTTCGCCATAGCTTTTATGCTTTCAACCGTTTCGTCCACTTTCGTTTGGTCTACTTCATCGGCTTCAAGTAGGTTCTTTAATCCGGAAAACTGACGAGCAAATGGAACTGCCTCAATTCTAAAAATTGACTCACCTAAGTAAATTCTTACTTTGTTTACTTCTCTTAGGTTGTTGAATCCTGTTTCAAAGCCTTCTAATACGCCATCGTAAAGTTTTTGCCTTTCTTCATCAGCAGCAATCCATTCTGCTAACTGATCTTCCTTTGCCTTTTTCTTGTCATATACTTTCAATCGTTTCAAACCGGCTTGTTGTCCTTTAAAGTATTTCCAATAATTACTGATGCTTGCATGCTTTGAAGCATATTGCAAACGCACTTTGTCGCTAGCTGCCATTTCCTCTTCGTAAATGTCTAATACTTCTCTTCTAAGTTTTACGTAAGAAGGCTGACGAACTTCTAGTTCATACTTAATTCCGGCAGAAGTTAAGTAGCGATCAGTTGATCCAGGATATCCAAAAATCATTGAAAAATCTCCTTCCTTTACTCCTTTTAATGAAATTGGTAAGCTGTGCTTTGGGGTGTAAGGTACATTATCTTCGCTGTATTCTGCAGGCTTATTGTCTTTGTCAGCGTATACGCGGAAAAGAGTAAAGTCTCCAGTTTGTCTTGGCCACATCCAGTTATCGGTATCACCGCCAAACTTCCCTACAGATGATGGAGGAGCGCCTACTAGTCTAACATCTTGGAAGGTTTCGTAAACAAAAAGGTAAAATTCGTTTCCATTGTAAAAACTTTTTACTTGAGCTTCAAAGTGCGTTTCTCCAACTGCTAACTTCTCTAAAGAGTCACTTAGTTTACGGATTTTAGCTGTGCGCTCTTGCAAGCTCATTTCTTCATTTAGTTCTGCATTAATAGTTTCGCTCACATCTTCCATGCGAACTAAAAATGAAACTGAGAAGCCTGCAGGCAACTCTTCAGACTTGTTCATTGCCCAAAAACCATCATCTAAGTAGTTGTTTTCTTCAGTACTTAACTCTTGTATTGCTCCAAAGCCACAGTGGTGGTTGGTGAGCATTAAGCCTTGGTCAGAAATGATTTCTCCGGTACAAAAGCCTCTTCCCAAGCGAACAATTGCATCTTTTAAGCTGGAGTTGTTAACACTGTAGATTTCCTCAGGAGTTAATTGCAAACCCTGTTTTTGCATATCTACATAATTCAGTCGCTTCACTAACATTGGAAGCCACATTCCTTCGTCGGCTTTTACCGGCGCAAAGGCGAGCATAAAACCCGCAATTAATATTGAAATTTTCTTCATGATAAATATTTACTGATTTTTTTCAAGCCCCAAAGGTAATTGAAAGCTTTTACTAAATAAAATGATTGTTGCTAAGCGGTAATAATGAATGATGAAATAGGCTCTATTATTTCACTAATCGTTTTTCCCAATTATATTCACTGTACTCGACATCAGCTTCAACCCACTGTGGAATAACATTGTATTTTTTTAAATACTCAATTACACTTAAATTAAAGTCACCTTTGTACCATTGAAAAAGTCTAGTAGTAATTACCTTATTTTCAATTTCTAAAAAAGTGGTTTCTGAGCTTAAAAAAGTTTTAGTGTTTTCTTCCATCACTTTTTCAAAATTACTAAGTGTATATACTCTAACCGGTGGGCAGCTTTCAGCGCCACAGTTTAAAGCAAAGTGAATGCGCTCATCCAGTGTATCGCACTGTAGCGCTTTTATGATTTCATCAGAAAAGGGATTGTCAACATATCCCAAGCCGTATTTAAACTTTGTGCCTCTTATTATGCCGTGCTCTATGTCGTCGAAACTGAACTGAACTCCTGCAATTTCAATCTGCTTTTTGCTAAAAAAATCGCTTTTATCTTCAAAACCCTTATCATCTTCTTTAAGAATAACTTGAATAAAAGAATTATAGATATTTATCCAAAACACTTTCTTTTTAAGGTCTGTATTGAGCTCAGTTAGTAATGTGTTTAACTCTAGGTTTTTGAGCTTGTCAACAGTTTGTTGTGTCTCTTTATTCGCTAAAATAGAGTTGATAAGTTGCTTAGAAAGAGGAACTGCAATTGAGTCGATTGATTGTTTTTTTGCAGTTAACTGCTCTTCGCTTTGCTTTTTTGAAGATTCACAACTACTTAATAATAAGAATAAAGAAAGTATCAGTATGGGAAGTTTCATAGTTTAAGGGATTAGTTCATTCTTATTTCGGTAATTCATGAGTTCCTTAATACTCTCAATTAGTTCGTGGTGCTTTTTGACGTCGGCGTTTAATCTTTGCAGTGCAAACAGTCGCTTTATTTTAAGTAATTTACGTTTGGTTTTTAAGAGTGTTTTTAAAGCAATAAAAAGAACAATAGGGGTGAGTAAAAACCAAAGTGAAATTGGACTTAAGACAGCGGTTAAAAAAATCGCCCAAATTATCCAAAGTAATGTTGCTGAGCCAAATCTAACTGATGTGTAGAATTGTTCATGCTTTTTTGGAAGTAATTTGGCAATTCCTTTGCCTGCAAAATATATCCACCAGTTAAATACTAGGCCTGTAAATGTAAAAGGTAGCAGCATGATTAAGATGAAAAGGTCAATTGCTTTTACATTTACTTTGTGTTTAAAGTGTTTAAAACTTAGGCCGTAGTCTGTAAGTAAGGCTTCTGCTTTATGACTTTGACTTTCTACTTCATTAAAGTTCTTTTTGTCTTTCTCGCTCAACTTTAAAATGCCCTCAGCAATTAAATGCTTCCGGTCGAGAGAATTCTGTTCGAAGCAGGGGTCAATTTCGCTGAAAGCATGAAAAACCTCCTCATGCTCTGGAGTAATTTCAATTAAGTGTTTTTTTAGGGCTTGCTCAAGATAAATATTAAAAGCTTGATAAGCTAAATTAGGTTTGTCATTGTAATCTTTCATCCAAGGATCAAGGGTGAAAGGGTGCCCGAAGCCGACTAAAATATGACTGTTGAAGGCGGTGATTTTATCGTAATTTATTCCAACAGGAACTATAGAGAGTCGCTTTTGAGGATGCGAACCAACAAAGCTAAAGGCAATGCGTGCCAAACCCTTTTTTAATTCTTGTAGTCGTTTTTCTTGCTTACTTAGCCCTTCCGGAAAAATTAATAAAGCGCCATCATTAGCCAGTATTTCATGACAATGATCGAAAGTTTCTTGATTCTTGTGAAACTTATCTATTCCTTCAGTAATTCGATAAATGGGAATAAGTTGCATTTTTTTTAGGAGAAAAGCAGCCCATTTTTTATTAAAAACGTCAGATCGAGCTAAAAAGTAAAGCGGTCTATTAACTTGTACAGCAATTATTAAAGCGTCTAAAAATGAGTTGGGGTGATTAGGCGCAATTATTAACGGACCTTTTTCAGGAATAGCCCCAACGTTAAAAGACTTAATGTTTTTGTAATGAATTTTTAAGCTTTGAGCTACAATAAACTTTAGGATTCTGTAGAGCATTATTTGAACGCTTTGCTAATAATAGTTGTAATCACTGTCTGCAAAATTACGTATACCTATAAGATAGGAATTCATTATTTTTTCTAGAAATAGTGGTTAGATTAAATCCTTTGTCGAATGGCTTCATAAATAATTACACCTGCTGATACAGATACGTTTAATGACTCTGTGTTTCCTATCATTGGGATTTTAACTTTAGCGTCCAGTGTTTTCATTAACTGAGAGTTAATTCCATCTTCTTCCGAGCCCATTACAATGGCCGTTGGCATTTTATAGTCTACTGAGTAAATTAAATCTTCTGTTTTTTCCGTGCATCCTACCACTTGCAGTCCCATGCTCTTTAGGTCTTCAGCAACGGCAGCTAAGTCTCTTTCCTTTGAGATGTTTACATTTAATAAAGCTCCTGATGACCGTTTAACAGCTTCTCCATTAATTTGAGCAGAACCCTTCACAGGGATAATAATGCAATCAACTCCGGTACATTCAGCAGTTCTGCAAATTGCTCCAAAGTTTCCAACATCACTTACGCGATCGAGTATTAAGACCAAGGGCATTTTTCCTGATTCAAATGCATTTGAAATTACCTCTTGATATGGTTGATAGTCAATCGGCGACAAAAAAGCGACGACACCTTGATGATTCTTTTTGTACAAATGATTCATTCTTCCCAAAGGTAGATTTTGACTACTGACTTTGTGTGTTTTAAGCAGCTTTCGCAATTCAGTTACGTGTGGGCCTCTTAAATCTGATTGAATAAATACTTTGTCAATTTCTTTATTCGCTTTTATGGCTTCCATCACCGGATGCATGCCAAAAATGTAGTTTTCGTTTGCCATTAAAATACTTTTCCTTGTCGCCACTGATCCACAGCTCTATACCAATTGTTTTTAAAATCCGGATTGCGAATTAAGTCAAAACGATTGTTAGTTCTTGCATCAGCTTTTCGATTAAATTGAAATTTGATTGATAATATGTTGTTTTCTTCTCCATAAACCCAAGTTTCTGAGCTTATTCCTTTGTAAATATTGGTGGGCTGACCATAAACAATGTAAATAATTCCTCGATCTGTTTTCCAGCCTTCTTTGTAGGAAGTGAATTTTTCATTCGCCATTTGAACCCTTTTGTAGTATAAGCGAAGCATCTTTTCAGCTTTTTCAGCGTTTCCTCCGATTTTTAACCAAAAGTTGTCAATTTCTCTTTTAATATTAGCCGCATTCTTAAGTTGGTTGTACTCCTTTGTAGTAGTAATATAGCGAAGTGGCTCTATCATTTGATTGAACTCACTAATGTCTGGAAAGGCAGGGTAGTAATCGTAAAAGTAAAAGGGTAATAAACTATCTTCTGAATTGCATTTAAGTTGGTTGATAGTTGACCAGTTTTCTACTCTAGTTTTGTTGTCTACAAAAATGATGTTTCTCGAACTGTCATAGTCTAGTGTTTCCCTTTCCGTTGCAGGCTCAGCAAAAGGAGGAGGAGTCATTGAATAGGAGTAATCAGAAAAATACAAAGTGTATAAGCCTTCCGGTAAAAGCGGACTTTTTTCTATGATGATCGACTCACTTAAGTTAACTTGCTTATCGATAATCACCTCCTCTTCATTTCTAATTAAATAGAACTGTTCGTTGCCATTTATTCTTTTATCTAACCATAAGTAATAAACTACATTCAAGTCTCTATATTGATCTCTAAAGCGAAGTTCCATTGGATAAATAGAACCACTTGCCAGCTTAAAACTGAAGTGAGATTGAAGTATATTCTGATTAGAGTTTTCACCAAAACTGTGGAATGCCATAGTGGTGCTGTCAAGTATGGTTTTTTGATCTTCAGGATGGTATACTCTATATTTACAAAGAATTCGTGCTGTTAAAGTGGAATCATTGCTCAACTTTCCAAATAAAACATCATCACTTTTTAATTTAAAAAATAAAGTTGAGCTGTCATTTTGGTGATGAAAAACTTTAAAGGACGGTTTAATCGCTTTTTGATCTTCATCGTATAAGTAGGTGTAGTCGTATCGGCTGCTCTTGGAAACAGTGCAAGCGAATAGGAATATTGATGATATAAAAATTAAAATATTAGCTTTCATCTTCCTCCTGTTCGATTAAGTGAGTTGGTATACTTTTACTGCTTTCTGCACCTAGTTCACGTAGATGTTCTAATCTTCCGATAATGTTTCCTCTTCCGTTTTTCAACTTATTAAGCGCATCATCATAAGCGTTTTGAGCAGAGTTTAAACCTCGATCAATTTTAGCCATATCGTCTACAAAGCCAACAAATTTATCGTATAATCTACCGGCTCTCTGAGCAATTTCAATAGCATTTCTCGTTTGTTTTTCCTGTTGCCAGATGGAAGCAATGGTTCGCAAGGTAGCTAAAAGCGTAGAAGGGCTAACAATAACCACTTTCTTTTCCCAGGCGTAAGCATACAGATCGTTGTCACTTTGCATCGCCAAACTAAAAGCAGGCTCTATGGGCATAAACAATAAAACAAAGTCAGGACTGTTTATTTTGGATAGGTTCTGATAATTTTTTTCACTTAGGCCCTTAACGTGCTGTTTTACGCTGCTTATGTGTTCTTTTAGATGGTTTTGTCGTTTTACATCATCCGTTTCATTCACAAATCGCTCGTAAGCAACTAAAGAAACTTTGGAGTCGATAATTAAGTGCTTTTCTTCGGGTAAGTGTATGACTACATCCGGCTGTAAGCGTTTGTTGTCCTCAGTAGTAGCACTGTATTGTAATTCATATTCTGAGCCTTTTGTCAAGCCGGAACGTTCTAAAATTCTACTTAAGATTACCTCGCCCCAATTCCCTTGTTTTTTAGTGTCTGCCTTTAATGCTTTTGTCAAGTTTTGTGCCTGCTCATTAAGCTCTCCATTCAGTTCAGTTAACTGCTTAATTTGCTCTTTAAGCGAGATTTGTTCATCACGATTGAGCTGATATTTCTCTTCTACTTTTTTTTCAAATGATTGAATTTTCTCCTGAAGCGGATTTAGTATTTGAGCAAGTTCTTTTTGGTGGCTTTCAGAGAAATCACTGCTGTTTTGTCTCAATATCTTATGAGCAATCAGTTCAAAATCCTGTGTAAACTTATCTTGCAATTTCTGCATTTCATTAAGCTGATTTTCCAGCTTTTCTTCTAAATTACTTTTGTGAACTCTTAAAGCACTTAGCTCATTACTTAAATCATTTTTGGTTTTTTCTAGTGCTTGAAAATCAATTTTTAGCTGATTATAATACTTTTGAATTTCATCAGCTCTGCTCGAAGCTGTTCTTTGTTCAATAAGTAAAGCAGTATTTTCTTCATGAAGAGTGTTAAGTTGAGTTTGGAGCTCTTTACTTTTATCTAATTTTTTTATGAGAACATAAGCAAGCCCAAAGCCAATAATGAGTCCAATCAATAAAAAAAGTAAAGCGTTAAAATCCATAAATTAGTGCGATTCAATTCCGCTAAATTAAGCAAAGGATGAGCTAAATTAGAAGAGACTGATAAAACCAAAGTGAATTTTACCGGCTCTTAAGTCAAATGGGTTGTTAAATTGTTTGCCAATGGCATAGTTAAAAGAAAAAATTCCGGCTCCGGTTTCAAAGTTTAAACCGGCACCTATGCCAATTGGAGTGTCACTTATGTAATCGTTAACACTGTTGTTTTCATAGTAGGCTCCATCTGAAAATACTGCAAAAAAGGAATTCCTGTCAAGTAAAAAGCGGTATTCAAAAGTAAAAATGGAGTAGGTAGAAGCAAAAATTGATTCTTCATCAAAGCCTCTAAGCGTTTTTAAGCCTCCAATTCGAAGTAGCTCATTTTCATAAATTGTCTCTGCATGAATACTTGCTGAGCGGTTTGCCAACAATATGGTTGAACGATTGCCAATTTGTATGAAATACCTCAAAAATAATGAGCCCTCAAACTGGTTGGTTTGAAGTGGTATGTTGTCGTAAATTCCGGGATTTTCCTCCTCCAACGCAGCCATTTTTCGAAAACTTTTTCTACCGGCTGCAAAGCTTGTATTGAGGCCAATTCCCTTCATAGGGTTAAATCGATAGTCAAAGCGCTCAAGTCGATAGGCAAGCCCAAACATATTTACGTTTATGTCTCCAAAAGGAGGAAGGTTGTTGCTTTCAGAATTAATGTATTGACTTCTTGAAAGCAGAGATGATCTTTTGCTCTCAATGAATAGACTCAAAAACTCACCTCTTCTAAAGTTGTAGCTAATTCCTATTCTGCTGATTAAGTCTAAGAATGTAGTATCTCTTTTATAGAGCTTAAAGTTTAGGTCTAAGCCAAAATCGGTATTCAAAAAATAGGGATAATTGAACAAGACATTTAAATCTTGACTATTGCCCTTTAGTTTTCGCCATTGTAATCCTATGTTTTCTCCGCGGTTAAAAGAGTTGATGAGGTTGAGGTCTACATCGCCTGTAAGCTCAATTTTTCCATCTTCTTCGTTGGTTAGCAGTCCTATGATTCCATCAAACCTGCTTGCTTGTCTTTTTTCTAGATCTAAAACAATCTTAACACCCTCTTCAAAGAAGAGAACTTTATGTTTGCGTTTTTCTCTTAAAAAGGGGATTTCTTCAATGCGATTTGAAATTTTTTTGACAACTGATTCATTGTAAGGCTCGCCTAGCTTAATGTCGAGTTGCTTGATGATATACTTTTTAGAAACTTCAACATTCCCGTCAATTTCTAGGCTATCCAATCGATAAAATTGGTTTTTTTGAATCTTTAATGAGGCTTCAATATTTTGGTTAGTGTCAATTGATACACTATCGAGTGCCACACTTACAAAAGGGTAGCCATTGTTTTCGTAATATTGAACAGTTCTTTCAAAAAGAGCAGTTAAGTCTTCGCTATTAAAAGGTTTGTTCCAAAATAGGTGGTTTTTATAATCTACCTTACTTATTAGTTCAGTAGGCAAGTTCCCTTTGTTTAAGTTAAGCCATTTAAAGGTTGTACCTTGATAAAAATATAGACTATAACTTTCTTCACTCTGCACAAGAGAGTCTAATCTTGCAGACAAGTAGGAGGCAGCATATAACTGCTTAAGAATTTTATTCGATTCTTTTTTAGCTTTAATACTGTCGATAACAAAAGTGTTGTATTCAGTTTTTAGGTCGGTTATTCCATAAACTTCTAATTCTTTCTTTTGGCCAAAACTTAGAGTCGAGGCCAACAAAAAAATAAAAAATAGGGTATAACAGTAAGTTGACATAGGGTTATAACACTCAAAAATAAATGTTAGTATATGAACAAGACCAAAATTTGAAAGTAGTCAAAAATGAGTATTTTTTAATGAAAAAATCTTTTTGAACATTTGTAAAACTTTTTCGTACTACTTTTACAAAGTTGAAGAACTTTATTAGAAAGTAATTGACAATTATTTATTTTTGTAGAATCTGAACAGAAAAAAAAGAACAATGAAAAAATTATCACTTGGTTTATTAATCGTTTTTGCTGCGGCATTAACCTTGTCCTCTTGTAAGTCTCATCAAAGATGTGCTGCCTATAGTCAAGCAGACGTTGAAAATACTCAAAAACCTTCCTAAGTGAACTGGAGAACGTTAGATTCTTCCGATGTTTTAGAAAGTGCATTGAATGATGCACAATCAAAAGTCGTCGTCTTTTTTAAACATTCCACCTCTTGTCCTGTTAGTGCAGCAGCCAAGCGCAGATTAGAAATGGAGTGGGAGAAATACAATGCTGACCAAGAGGTGTACTACTTAGATTTGTTAGCCAATCGCTCTTTGAGTAATCAAATTGCCGAAAAGTCAGGCGTGACTCATCAATCCCCGCAATTAATAGTTTTAAAAAATGGAGAAGTAGTTTATCATTCTTCTCATTTGTCGATTAGCGCAGAAAAAGCTGCTAAATATATTCAAAACTAACTTGCTGTTTTAGCTCAGGGTGCAGGCTTAGTGCTACCGGACAGTTTAAACCTTCTTTTTCTAAGTACTCCCGATCTTTTAATGAGAGTGTTTTGTTCATTTTAATAGTTAGTTTTAATTCACCTACTTTTCTAGGAGAAGATTGCATTACTTTTTCAATCTCAAAGTCTATAGCCCCTAAATTAATTTTTTTAGTATTGGCTCGAATAGCAATTATGGTGACCATGCATGATCCAAGAGCTGCTGCCAAAAGATCGGTAGGTGAGAACATTTCTCCCTTTCCATGATTGTCTTTTGGTGCATCTGTATTAATGATGCTGCCTGACTCAATATGTTCAACCTTACACCTTAAGTTTTCCAGATAAGTGCCTTTGTATTTGTTCATAGTAGAAATTGATTATTTTTGTAAGTAATGTTTTCTAAATTAAACAGTGAACAAAAGTAAATTTTTGCCCTTTATATTAAGGAAGGAATGTATAAAAAAATATATCCATTAATTATAGTATGTTTTTTCTTGAGCATAAAAAATTATGCTCAAGAAACCATCTTTGAAGAAAAGACAACTACTTTTTCATCAGAGAAATCGGGAGGAATTGGGATGCATACCAATGGTTTTCACGCTGCTTATCGTTGGGGTAAATATACTTCCGGCTATACAAAGCAAATTTATGAAGTCGAAATTGCCAATATTCGTCATCCAAGAGAAATAAAAAGTGTTAGTCCTTTTGATGATGATATGCGTGGGTATGTATATGGAAAAAAAAATGCTCTCTATACAATTAGACCTAGCATTGGATATCATAATGTTTTTGTTCCTAAACAGTCGATAAGCGGAGTTTCTATTACTTATGTTACTCATATAGGAATGTCATTAGGGTTGGCAAAGCCCATATATCTGAATGTTGAAAAAGTTGATGAAAGAAACAATACAATCATAGTTAGAGAAAGGTATGATCCCGACGAGCACCAGCAAGGAGAAATATATGGTAAAGCCTCTTTTATTAATGGGATAGATGAAATAAGGCTATATCCGGGTGCTTTTTTTAAAGCAGGTTTGCACTTTGATTATGGGAACGATAGAGAAACTTTGAGAGCTATTGAACTTGGACTTAAAACCGATTTGTTTCTTGAAAAAATACCTATAATGGCCTTTGCCGGAAACCGTCAATTATATTTAAATGTTTATTTAACAATTTTATTTGGAGCCAGAGAAGAATAATTTCTATGCCAGGCAACAATTCTCCTCCAATGTTTGTCTAATGAATAATGTTTAACAAAATTTCAATAAAAGTTTGGTCATATAAATTTATTCGTAAATTGTGGCTTCTTACTGTAGTTTAATTTAAAATGTTAGTTATATGAAAATCAAAAGATTTACGCTTTTGACACTCCCTGTTTTAGCGCTTGCTATCGGATACATTTCACTAAGTAGTTCGAAAGAAGCTAAATATTTTCCAAGACAGTTTGGAGAAGATTATTCTAATTCAGCAAAGGGCTATTTAGAATATATTCAAAGTATTAAGGCAGATCCAGTAACAGGAGAGGTTGATCCTCAGTATGTTTTTGCTGCAGAAAAACAAGTTTCAAGAATGCCCAAGGCAAAAGCTTCTTTAGGGCTTGTTTGGCAGTTCCAAGGGCCGGATAATGTTGGTGGAAGAACGAGGGCTCTTTTAGTAGACAAAAATAACCCGAATCATATTTATGCAGGAGGCGTTGCCGGCGGTTTATTCAAGTCTATTGATAAAGCAAGGGAGTGGAAACCTTACGATGATGATTTTAAAGTAAATTTAATTTCTTCAATTACTCAGGGTGTTGATGGAAGTATTTATGTAGGTACCGGTGGACACTTTGAAAATTATAACAACACAAAAGATAGAGGTTACTTTTTTATCGGTTCAGGAGTTCATAAGTTAACAGGCGATGGAAACTTTGAAACCATCGTTGCTCCAACATATAGGGGAGATGCTTTTATTGATTATACTACCATTGGAGAAGTTGCGGCTTCTAAAGTTGATAATGATATTTTATGGGTAGCCATGAATAATGGCTTGCGCAAAATAGATATGTCTGACTCATCTATCACTGATCCGATTGGTTTAAGTCAAAGATGTGATGATATTAAGATAGGAGATAATGATAGTGTTATTGTAGTTACTTATGGTAGAAGGTTTGGGTCGAATACAGGTAAAATCTTTGTTTCTCATGATGGTGGAAATACTTTTACAGAAACCACACCTTCCAATAGTAATATCAGAAGGGTTGAGATAGCTATTGCACCTTCAGATAATAATATTATATATGCTGCCGCAGCGGGCCCTAATAACTGTTTAGACAATATATATCGTTCTAGAGATGCAGGTCTAACTTGGGAAGTGATTGGTCCTGGAGGAGCAGCAGGTTTTGATATGTATGCTCAGCCAAGTGGGGGTAGTGGCTGTCAAGGTGACTGGGACAACACCATTCAGGTGTATCCTGATGATCCGGGCAAAATTATTGTTGGTGGTATTACATTATATAAATGGGTGCAAAGTACTACAGACCCAGAACCTGCAAATGGACTTTGGTCACAAATTGATGTTATTTCAATGTTTAATGAAAACTTGTCACCTCAATATGTTCATGCAGACAAACATGCCATTGAGTTTGATCCAACAAATTCTGATATAGCATATATCGCTTCAGATGGGGGGATTGGCAAATCAGTTAATATGAATGACGAGTTGCCTAGCTTTACTACAAATAACTATAAATACGGGGTAACTCAATTTTATGGTATGGATGTAAATGGTCAAGGTGTTATTTTAGCCGGAGCTCAAGACAACGGGTCTCAGTTAATGGGCATAAAATTCAATAATAATTTGGGGTCTATTTTAGCTACCGGAGGTGATGGATTTGATGCAGCGCTATCAAATATTGATACATCTGTTGGGGTTTCAACATCTCAGTTTAACTCACTAACAAGAGTTCAGGGAATTGGGACAACATCAGGAAATACAAATTTGTCAGGCGCTAATATTACAAATACCAACTTGTATATGTCAGCAGCTTGTGGTACACCTACAGGGTGTTCGCCTGTGTTTTATAGTACTATTGAGCTTTGGGAGTCATTTAATCACTTAGCTTCGACTGATTATGTTACTATTGATTCCGTTGCAGAAGTATTGCCGCCAATTCCATGGGGAGATTCGGTAGAGTTTGAAAGCAATAATAATGCTAGAATATTACAAAAAAGAAAGGTGGATGCTTCTTGGTACTGGCCGGATGTAGTACGTTATTGGGATAGTATAGTAAATGTTGATACAATTACTCCGGCTTATCAAGTTGGAAACCCATTTGACACCATTTCAGAGTTTACTAATTTAGATACATTCTTGTTAAGCGAAGTAAGTAGTCCGCTCATTGTCAATTTAGATACATTAACAGTAGATACAATAAATAAGACAATTCAAATAAAGAGAAGAGCGAATGTACCATCGGTTATTAATCGCTCTTATACGTTAGGGACACTTGACGATTATAGAAACTTCTTACTTAGTGTTAATTCATTAGTTGACTATACTGTTGATACATTAAATTCAGGTGCTCATTATTTAGCGTTAGAGAATAAAAACATTCAATTTAGATACATTGATACTATTAGAACAGGGATTTATCCCTTTGATACAGTCTCTGCCGGTTCCGGTAGGTTTGATACTTTGCTTTTGAATGGAACAAATAATCAACTTATTGTCAATTTCGACACCTTTACTGTGGATGCTAATAGTCAGATAATCTACTTAAATAGAAGAGCTGATTCGGGCTCAACTATTAGTACAAACTATACTTTTGGAACAGAGTATGATTATACCAATTTGTTAATTGGTGATGATTATGATGTAAGGTATGAAGTAGATACATTTACTTTCGGGAGTGAAACCGGAACTGCTTATTTAATAGTGGAAGAGATGAATGTTCGTTTCAGATATTCTTTTAAAGTACAAGATCGTGTTCAAACTATGTTAGCATCGGCTAACTGGTGGTCTGGTGCTCAATCTGACAGAACTGACAGAAATATAATGATGACTAGAGATCTGTTAAAAGGAAATACTGATATTGTTTGGAATTATATAGCAGGTGAGTTGTCAACGCCTCATGCAATTACATCTGACGTTTTAGATATCAAGTTTACTCCAGACGGTAATCACATGTTTGTAGGAACAAGAGACGGTGGTTTATATAGAGTCTCAAGTTTAAATGATAGTGTTCCAACCGGTTTAAAACAATCTTCGGGAGTGAATTTGAATAAAGTGGTAACGCAAAAGCTAGCAGGAAAGTGTCATAGAATTGGTCATTTCCCTAATCGAGCAGTAACTAGTATAGCGATTGATCCAAATAACTCGGATAATGTTATTGTTGCTTTGGGTAATTATAACAATCAAGCAAAAGTTGCAAGATTCTACAATGCAACTACTATAACTGACCCTATAGGGAACTATGACTTCATTCAGGGTAACGGTAGCTCAGCTTTACCACTTGCACCGGCATACGCTGTAATGATTGACTACAGAGATCCAAACAAAGTATTGATTGGGAATGACTTTGGTGTTTTTGCTACAGATAACGCCTTTGATCCTAATCCAACAGCTGTTCAGTGGACAGAGGAAAATACAGGCTTAGGTCAAGTGCCGGTATTTGAAATCAAGCAAATTCAGGAATACTACCCAAGAGTTAAAAACTCAGGTGCTATATATATTGCTACTCATGGTAGAGGTGTGTATAGAGCTGATCAATTAGTAGGGTTAAATAACAGAGGGTTTAATGAAGTTGTAGAAAGTAAAACTTTCGAAAACTCCATGAAAATGTTCCCTAATCCTGTTCAGGATATTGCAAGTATTGAGTTTAAAATTGAAGATGTAAATTCTCCGGTTTTAATCGATATCTACAATATTAGAGGTCAAAAAGTAAAAGAAGAAAAGTTAAGTCGATTGAATTATGGAAAGAATACAAGAAGACTAAACTTCTCAGATCTTGATCGAGGAACGTATATAATACGTGCGGTTCATCAGAACCAGGTGTTTAGTACTAAGTTTATTAAACAATAAATATATTTTAAATTGAAAAGGACTGTTGAAAAACAGTCCTTTTTTTTTATAAAAACTCATCAAACAATTTTCTGAATATTTTATTGTAATGTAATTTCGCACTTCAAAACTGCCTACCTATGCCTAAAAATCCAAACATTAAACATACCCTAATTATTGGAAGCGGACCAATTGTAATTGGTCAAGCCTGTGAATTTGACTACTCCGGCTCTCAAGCAGCTCGTTCATTAAGAGAGGAGGGAATTAAAGTAACTTTAATTAACTCCAATCCGGCGACGATTATGACAGATCCTGTAATGGCCGATAACATTTATTTAGAGCCATTGGAGCCTGAGTCAATTGAGAAAATTTTAACAGAGCACCCGGATATTGATGCAGTACTTCCAACGATGGGTGGACAAACAGCGCTTAATTTAGCTATTAAGTGTGATGAGATTGGAATTTGGGAGAAGTACAATGTGAAAATGATTGGGGTGGATATTGCTGCGATTAATATCACAGAAGACAGAGAAGAGTTTAGAGAGTTGATGGTTAAAATTGGAGTGGGAGTAGCTCCATCAAAAATTGCCAATTCATTTTTAGAAGGTAAAAACTTTGCACAAGAAATTGGTTTCCCACTTGTAATTCGACCTTCATACACATTAGGTGGTTCCGGGGCTTCTTTTGTTCATACAGCTGAAGAGTTTGATAAAAAGCTCACCCGTGGGCTTCATGCATCGCCTATTCATGAGGTAATGATTGATAAGGCTGTACTAGGTTGGAAAGAATATGAATTAGAATTGCTTCGTGATTCCAATGATAATGTAATTATTATTTGCTCCATTGAAAATATGGACCCAATGGGGATTCATACCGGAGATTCAATAACAGTTGCCCCGGCGATGACACTTTCTGATACTACTTATCAGAAAATGCGAGATATGGCCATTAAAATGATGCGCTCAATTGGTGACTTTGCCGGAGGTTGTAATGTTCAGTTTGCAGTGAGCAATGATGAGAAAGAAGAAATAATTGCGATTGAAATTAATCCAAGAGTTTCTAGATCTTCTGCTTTAGCTTCAAAAGCTACCGGATACCCGATTGCTAAAATCGCCGCTAAATTGGCAATTGGGTATCATTTAGACGAGTTAAGCAATCAAATTACTGGAAATACTTCAGCCTACTTTGAACCTACCCTTGATTATGTAATTGTAAAAATCCCTCGCTGGAACTTTGATAAATTCGATAGCCCTGAAAAGGAGTTAGGCTTGCAAATGAAGTCAGTAGGTGAGGTTATGGGAATTGGTCGATCTTTTCAAGAAGCCTTACAGAAAGCTTGTCAGTCGCTCGAAATTAAGAGAAACGGTTTAGGTGCTGATGGCAAAGAATTGACAGACCAAGACGCTATTTTAGAGAGTTTAGCTAACCCATCTTGGAACAGATTGTTCCATTTATATGATGCGATTAAGTTGGGAATACCACTTTCTACAATATATAAAGCTACTCTAATCGATAAATGGTTTTTACGTCAGATTGAAGAGTTGATTAGTTTGGAAAATGAAATTGAGAGGTTTAACCTTAAAACGCTACCCAAAGATATTTTATTAGAGGCAAAGCAGAAGGGATACGCCGATCGACAGATTGCTCATTTGTTAAATTGCTTAGAAAGTGAAGTATATGATAAAAGAAATGAGCTTGGAATTAATAGAGTATATAAATTAGTGGATACTTGCGCAGCAGAATTTGAAGCACAAACGCCCTATTATTATAGCACTTTTGAAGAAGAAAATGAGTCTGAGGTAAGTGATAAAAAGAAAATTATTGTATTAGGTTCAGGACCTAATAGAATTGGTCAAGGCATTGAATTTGATTATTGCTGTGTTCATGGAATTTTAGCGGCTAAAGAGTGCGGTTATGAAACGATCATGATTAACTGTAATCCTGAAACTGTTTCTACTGACTTTGATACAGCAGATAAGCTTTATTTTGAACCGGTGTTTTGGGAGCATATTTACGACATCATTCAGCATGAAAAGCCGGAAGGTGTAATTGTTCAGTTAGGCGGACAAACTGCTTTAAAATTAGCTGAAAAGCTTGATCGATATGGTATAAATATTATTGGAACAAGTTATAAAGCACTTGACTTAGCAGAAGACAGAGGTAGTTTCTCTGATTTGCTAAAAGCCAATGACATTCCTTACCCTAAGTACGGCTCAATTGAAACAGCAGACGAGGCTATTGAGTTGAGCCGAGAAATTGGCTTTCCACTATTGGTTCGTCCGTCTTATGTATTAGGAGGACAAAGCATGAAAATTGTAATCAACGAAACAGAGCTGGAACAACATGTTGTAAACATTCTAAGAGATTTGCCCGGAAATAAGATTCTTTTAGATCACTTTTTATCTGGTGCAATTGAAGCAGAGGCTGATGCCATTTGCGATGGAGAAGATGTTTATATAATTGGAATTATGGAGCATATAGAGCCGGCGGGAATTCACTCGGGTGACTCTTATGCGGTACTTCCTGCTTTTGATTTAAGTGAAAATGTTTTGAATCAAATTAAAGAGTATACCAAAAAGATTGCCGTTGCATTAGAGACAAAAGGTTTAATTAATATACAATTTGCTGTTAAAGAGGAAAAAGTTTATATTATTGAGGCAAATCCAAGAGCTTCTAGAACAGTGCCTTTTATTGCTAAAGCATACAGAGAACCTTATGTAAATTACGCAACAAAAGTAATGTTGGGGGATAAAAAGGTGAAAGATTTTAACTTCCAACCTTATCAAAAAGGTTATGCGATTAAAATACCCGTATTCTCATTTGATAAATTTCCAAATGTGAATAAAGAGTTAGGACCTGAAATGAAATCAACAGGTGAAGCCATACGTTTTATTGATGATTTAAAGGATAAATTCTTTAGAGAGGTTTATTCAGAAAGAAACCTTTACTTGAGTAAGTAAAATGATTTTTGAAGCCGGTTTAATATCATTGCTTCGCACACTTTTAATATTAGTCGGAGTGTATTTTGCATTCCGATTAATATTTAGAGTGTTAATTCCCTATTTGCTAAAGCGCTTTATCAATAAGCAACAAAAGAAATACTATCAGCAATATGATAGAAATGCTTCTTTTAATGAAGATCAAAAAAGTGGAGAAGTCCACATAAAAGGTCAAAAGAAAAAGTCGTCAACAACAGAAAAGCTAGGCGACTATGTCGACTACGAAGAGGTATCAGAAGACGACAAGTAAATTTTCTCCTACTTTCAGGCAATATTTTTTGGAATGCATGGTCTGTTTTAAGTACTTTTCAGCATTATTTTTTACTTTAATATTCATTATTGAAAAACACTTCAGATGAAATCTATTGATTCTAAAAAGTTTCTTCCGCATATAGTAGCGCTAGTACTATTTACAGCTATTGCATCAGTTTACTTTTATCCGACTTTTTTAGGTTATCGCCTAAAACAAGGTGATATTAAGCAGCATAAAGGGATGGCTCATGAAGTAAGAAGTCATAGAGCTGATTTTAACGAGGAGCCTCTATGGTTGGGAAATATGTTCTCAGGAATGCCGGCCTATCAGGTTTCTGCTACACAGTTTAAGGGCAATATAATAAAGGTAATTGACAATGTGCTAAAGTTCGGTTTGCCACATCCAGTTTATTTACTGTTTTTGTACATGCTTGGCTTCTATATCTTGTTAATGTGCCTAAGGATTAACCCATGGCTTTCCATTGTTGGTGCAATAGCCTTTGCATTTTCATCTTACTTTTTGGTAATTATAGAGGCCGGACATAATAGTAAAGCATTGTCCATTGCCTATATGCCTGCTTTGTTAGGAGGAATTATTAGTATTTTAAGAGGGCGAATATGGGTTGGAGTCCTAATAACAGCCGTATTTATAGGTTTACAATTAAATGCAAACCACCTTCAAATTACTTATTATTTAATTTTTGTGGTTTTTATTTATGGCATTTATGAGTTAGTTTATCAACTAAGAGCCGGACATTCAAAAGAATTTTTCAAAAGAGCAGGAATTGCGGTAATTGCTGTTTTAATAGGTGTTTTGCCCAACATTGGGAATATTTTAACAACTTATGAATACTCTAAATTTTCGACAAGAAGTCCTTCTGAGTTAACCATTAATCCTGATGGGTCTTCGAACGAAGGTATTAAGAGTACCGGCTTAGATAAAGACTATATTACTCATTTTAGTTATGGAATTCAAGAAACGATTACCTTAATTATTCCAAAAGCAAAGGGGGGGAAATCGGGAGCGATATTGGCTGATGAGGAAGAGATTAAAAGACTAAGAAGAGAAGACCCACAATTTTTTAATTTTATGGTTAATCAATATCAAAATGAACAATTTATTGTGAATACCTATTGGGGGAATTTGCCATTTACATCAGGACCGGTATATGCCGGTGCAATAGTTTGCTTTTTAGCCATTTTAGCATTGTTTTTTATAAAAGACAGATTGATAGTTGGTTTTGGTATAGCAGCAATTTTAGCGCTTTTGCTTTCTTGGGGTAAAAATTTAATGTGGTTCACCGATTTTTTTATAGACTACATTCCACTTTATAATAAGTTTAGAACGGTGTCTATGATTTTGGTAATTGTGGAGTTGGTGCTCCCGATTTTTGCAGTTCTTTTTTTGTCTGAACTTTATCAAAATAAAGACAACATTTTAAAACAAAAGAAAAAATTTTTTACCATAAGTGGAGTTTTTGTAGGTGTATTGTTGGTTTTTTGGATAACTCCAGATACATTTTTCGACTTCTTAAGTATAGATGAGAAGCAACATATGAATGAGCAGCTGCAAAAGAACCAGCAACAATCAAATGTTATTTATGCAGGATTTGAAAGTATAAAGGATTATCGAATTGACTTATTCAGGTCTGACTTGATGAACTCACTAAAGTATATTATCCTAGCGCTTGCCGTTTTATTACTGTATTTATATGGAAAACTAAATAAAAAAGTGTTTGTCTTAGGAATAGGTGTACTTGTATTGGTCGATTTATGGTCGCTAAACAAGCAGTTCCTTAACAATGAAGAAAAACCTGGCGTATCTAAAACTGCAGCGGATAGGTTTTTGGCTTATCAGCCTCAAGATCAAAAACTAGCTCCTTATGCAGCAAGTCCTGTAGATAAAACTATTCTTCAAAATGAGTTGAGTCAGAATGCAGAACTTGCTCAACAAATTGAACAGAAAATTGCAGAAGTTAGAGCAGAAAAAGGAAGACTAAATCAAAGAGATATAGAAAAAATTCAGTTTTTGCAATTAATGCGAAATACGCATTATAGGGTTTTAAACTCTACAGCAAAAATGGATGAAGACGCTAAAACAGCTTATTTTCATAAAACTCTGGGAGGATATCATGCTGCCAAAATGAAGAAATACCAAGAGCTTATTGACTTTGAGTTGGGAAGAGAGCATTTTCAATTGCGACAAGCATTCTTGCAAGGGGGTAAGGATTATGCTCAACAGTTACTACCTCAAATGAATGTAACTAATATGCTTAATGCAAAGTACATAATTGGAGCCGTTCAGGTAGGGCAAGGACAGCAGTTGGCAGTCATTCAAAACCCTCATGCACTTGGCAATGCTTGGTTAGTAGATAACGTTAAATTTGTTGCAGATGCAAATGAAGAGATAAAAGCATTCGAAAATACAGATGTTTCTAAGAGTGTTATTGTTCGAGAAAGTTATAAAGATCACCTATCATTATCTTACTCAGTTGGAAGTACTGATTACATTAGGTTAGAGTCCTATTTACCTAATGAGTTGATATATACTTACCAATCTGCAAGTAATGCTTTTGCTGTTTTCTCAGAAATATTTTACGACAGAGGTTGGACAGCTTATATTAATGGAGAAGAAGTGCCTCATTACAGAGTTAATTATACTTTAAGAGGTATGGAGTTGCCAGCAGGTAAAGGGGAAGTGAAGTTTATTTTTGCCCCAGACTCATACAAGTTTGGGGTAGTGGCAACTTGGGTGAGTTCAATAATCATTCTCTTGTTAATTGGGTTTGTGGGCTATACAAAGTACAAGGAATTAGAAAAATAAACTGCCTTACGTATTTGAAGTGATACTTGACAGTATATTAGCGAATTGAAGTGCTTCTCCTTTTCTGGAGAAGACTTCAATATTGTTGGTATTACAACTTAGCCTTCCGCTTTCTTTAAACTCTAAATAAGAAGTTAAAAGTATTTTTTTCATACGCTCCTTATCTGTAAAGTCAACCACATCTCCTGCATTACACTCATTAATAATTTTGGCAACATCAGAATCCGGAGCCCCAATACATAATATTGGACGTTTTGCAGCCAGATATTCATAAAACTTACCAGGTAGAATGCCTTTTGCTATGGGTGTATTATTTATAAGTAGAAGTAATAACTGCGACTTTCTAATTCGTTTAATTACTTTTTTATGAGACATGTGTTCTTGAATTGAGATGATTTCTTTTAGCGCTAAGCTTTCAATAGAGCTCATTAATTCAGGTGTTACAGAACCAATTAGTTGAATTTTTATGTCTCTTTTAAACTCCTTGTTTTCATTTGTGATTTCTGAAATTGCCTCCCATAAAACTTCCGCATTACGGTCTTTGTTTAATGAGCCAATATGGCAGATCGTAAACTTTTCGTCTAATTTTGGAGTCTCTCCTTCAAAATCTATAGGATCGAATCCATTATATATAACATCAAAGTCAGCATTAAATCGCTTTTTAAATTCATTAGCAATATAGGGACTAACAGTAACTAAGTGGTCAGCGTTTTTTAGTACACTTTTTTCTAAATTAATATGTCTTTCTAAAGAACGTTTACTTAGGTTTAAATCATCAAAAAAATCGATAAAAGTCCAAGGGTCTCTGAAGTCAGCGACCCAAGGAATGCCTAACTCTTTTTTTAATTTCAGTCCAATGATATGCATAGAGTGTGGTGGACCGGTAGTAATAATAGCGTCAATCTTCTCCTTTTTAATCACTTCTTTAAGAAACTTAACTGAAGGTCTTATCCATAGGAAACGAGGATCCGGAATAAATATATTTGATCTAATCCAAAGCATTAACTTTTCACTGATGCTCATTTTTCCCTTTTTCTTCCCAACACCACCGGCAGAAACATTTTTCTTGAGCTTGTTTAAACCTAAAGTTTCAAGGAAATTATTAGGCTCAAGTATTGGTTTTTGAATGACCTTTATGTTTTTGGGTACCTCACTAACTGCACTTTCATCAATTACAATGTAGCCTGCATTTTTAGGAGTGTAAATAATTGGCTCCCAGTTGTTGTTTAGTGATAAATAACGACTCATTTTTAACCATCGCATTACACCACCACCGCCGGCAGGTGGCCAATAATAGCTAATTATTAAAACTTTTTTTCTGTCTTTATCATTCATTCTAACTTTTCGTTAAAGATTCTTGCGAAGGTAAAGAATAATAGATTTTAATCTTAAGAAGAAACTTTAAAAGAGCTAAGGAAATACTTAAAAAATGCAGATTGAAATGAATACTTTTGGCTTCTGCAAAAGAAAGAACTAAAAAAAAATTGAATTATAATTATAGATGAAACTATCAAAAGGGAAAATACTGTTACTTTTTGACAAAATAAAGTCTCGTTTTATTGAAGAGTTATCGTCTATACCAGACTTTGCTTTATATCACTTTTCATTAAAAAGTAAAGTAAAGCAGCCTACAATAGTTTTTGCCGGAACAATGATACATGCTAGAATTCCTAGAATGGCAAGGGCGTTAAAAGACAGTGGCGCAAAATATAACTTGGTTTTGCTTTGTAAGAAGGATAAGTATGACCCTAAGCTTTCAAATGACTGCTTTGATAAAATAGAGCTTTTTAAGAATAAATGGGGTGTAAAGCGTTTAGTAAAACAGTATGATTCAAATCTAACCGTTTTTCACTCTTTTGGCCCCCCTTATGGTGCTGCTAATATAGTAGTATGATATGCCAAAAAGGGAAAAACTATATTTGATTATCAAGATTTGTTACTTTCTAATTTTGAGCTCAATCCACCTTTTGCTTACATGAGGAAAGATATGATAAAAGAAAAGTATATTTTACAAAATGTACAAGGAATTATTAGCCATAGTTTAGAACTTCAATTAGCTAAAAAACTATATGGGAGTATAGCTGCAAAAAAGCTCTTTTTCCCAAATTATGTTGACTCTAATTTGTTTGTTAGTAAGAAAGAGCCCAAACTAGGCAGCGAAATTCATTTGGTGTATGCAGGAGGAGTATATTCTAAGCACAGAAATAAAGACTACTTTGGTGGTGGACAGCTTCACTGGTTAATTGAAAAATTAAATAAACAAAAGATTCATTTTCATATTTATCCCTCACCGGTTAACCTCAAGTCGGATTTGATTGATTATTATCAGCTCGATAAAGAGTTGCCCTATTTCCATTTTCACGATGCAGTAAAACAAGATAAACTCGCAGAAAAAATGTCGCAATATGATTTTGGTATATTACCTTTCTTTCACAGAACCAATAAAAAATCGAACTATAAAAGGAAGTATGCAACTACACTTAAATTGTACAATTATTTCGAAGCAGGAATTCCGATAATAATTGGAGAAGATGTAGATTTTCAAAACTATATGGGAAGCAGATATGGTGGAAGTATTAAAGCGAAGTGGGAAGATTTTGACGATTTGAAGAGATTAATCACTGAGTATAAATATGAAGAACTAATTGAAAATGTTGAAGAAAATAGAAAAAGGTTGAGCTTAAAGAGTAATATCCATAAGGTTTTGAATTTTTATGAGATATTAAGTTAATAGAAAATTAGTAGATTTACTTAAAAAATTATTTTATGAGTAAAGTTATTATAGCATTTCTCTTTCTAGTTTATGGAGGGATGTTGCATTCACAAACATGGACACCAAAAGACACTTTGCCTAGTGCAAGTAGGATGGCAACAATTGGTTTTTCAGTTTCTGGTAAGGGATATATTTGTAACGGCTACAGTAACTCGTCTACATTGAAAGAATTGTGGGAGTATGATCCTGTCAGTAATAGTTGGACGCAGAAGGCTAATTTTTTGGGAACTCAAAGAAGTGGGATAGGAACAACAGTTAGTGGGCGAGCATTTGTTGGTTTAGGTTACAACCCTAGTTCCTCTAGTTATTACTATGATTTCTATGAATATGTACCATCAATCAATGGGTGGATTCAAAAAGCAAACTACCCTGGAAATGGACCACGGAACAATATGATGGTTGGATGTAATGGGAAAATTTACTCAGGTGGAGGTTTGCATTCTAGTCAAGCTTATAATAGTGATTTTTGGGAGTATGATCCTATTGTAGACCAATGGACTAGGGTTACAACTTCTTGGCCACTAGGGAACCGTGCTTCTGGAGTCAAGTTTTCTTATGATAGTTTAGTTTTTTTCGGAATGGGTTATAATGGTAACCAAAATAGAAATGACTTGTGGGCCTACAATACAGTAACAAGTCTTTGGACTCAATACCCAAGTTTTCCCGGAGTTGGAAGAATTCATCCTACGGCTACAGTTATAGGTGATAAAGTTATTGTTGGAGGTGGTAAGCAAAATGGTGGAAACTTAAATGCTTTGTCAGATTATTATATTTTAGATTTAAGTACAAATACTTGGTCTCTTGCAATCAATCATCCTTCGGGATCTAAGTATACTGCTGCAACTTTTACAATAGGTTCTAAAGGCTATATATTTGGTGGGATTGATAGTGCGGGGGCATATACTAATGATTTGTGGGAGGTTGAGTTTGTTACAACGACTATTGATGAGAGTAAGGAAACTAAGGGTAATTTGTTTAAATCAATCACACAGAATGAAGATCGATTGTTTGTTGACTTAAAGAAGTCTGTCAAAAATGCAAAAGTAGAGTTGTACAGTTTAAACGGAAGTTTGTTAAGAAGTGAGATAGTGAATTCAAAAAGTTTTGTCATAGATAACCTAAACCTTGAGACATCGATCTATTTGCTTAGGGTTTTAGTTGGAGAAGTGTTTTATTCCAAAAAAGTTTTGCTTAACAATTAGTATTATTAGTTGTGTTTATTAATTACACCCTAAGATATTTCTATTAAATTTGACGCTATACAATTAAATTGAATGAGATTGAAAATAGATCAAATTTTACATTTTCTTAAAGAACATAAAATAGATTATAGTCTTACAAGAAGTACATCAAATTTTGATTTTAGACCTGCAAGCTTTTTAAATCTAATTGATAATGGAATTTACCATGTATCAAGTGGTTTTAAAGGTAGTTTAGAGGATATTAGACAAAGTATTATATTAGCTGAGGAAGAGATTGAGGAATTTAATAATAACATAATAATTAAGGTTAAAAATGCTCAACTTGTTCATTATTTAATTTCACAACTCTTTGAAGAAAAAAGAGAACGATTAGTACATAAAACAGCAATAATACACCCTGAAGCTGTAATTGGAGAAAATGTATACATCGGTCCATACACTATTATTGACAAGGCTATAATTGAAAATGATGTTATAATTGAGTCTAATGTAAGGGTTTATAGTAATGTGACAATAAAGTCAAGAACAAAAATTGATAGTAATTCTGCGATAGGGCCTGAAGGGGTTGTTTGGGTTTGGGACGAAAGTGGAAATAGAATAAAACAATCTCAGTTAGGAGGAGTTGTAATTGGAAGTGATTGTTATATTGGGACTGATGTTAGCATTGTAAGAGGATCCTTATCTGAGAATACGCTTATTGGTAAAAATTGTGTTATTGCTCATGGAACAAAAATTGGTCATGGTGCAATAGTTGGAGAAATGGTGCACATGGCAAATAATGTAAGTTTAGCTGGGAATACTAAAATAAATAGTCGAACCTATCTAGGAAGTGGAGCTGTAGTACCCTCAAATGTTACTATTCCTGCAAACTCAATAGTTGGAGCAGGCGCAGTTGTCAATAAAAACTATAAAGAAGAATTTTGCACATTTGTAGGAGTTCCTGCAAAGATATTATACAACAAAAACTATAATAAAAAAGGTAGTGGAACGCCTATACCTTACAAAAATAATTAAGCATATGGAAACAAGCCATGTATCAGAAAAAGCTAAAATTGGGAAAAATGTCAAAATAGGACACTTCTGTATAATTGAGGATGATGTTGAAATTGGAGATAATGTTACGATTGAGCATTACTGTTTACTTAAAAGTGGAGTGAAAATCGGTCACAATACCCAAGTGAAAAGTTATGTTGAGTTACGAGAAAATACTATTATTGGGGAGAGTTGCTACCTAGATTCTAAGGTGTCTAGTTCTGGTCAATGTAAAGTTGGAAACAATGTAACACTCCGTTATGAAACCATTTTAGCAAGAGGAGTTTACGTTGGAGATAATTCTTATTTGTGTCCTAGAGTAATGACGAATAACTTAGATGATGAGAAAAATTCTGTAGGTGGAGCTAAGATTGGCAAAAACTGCTTTATTGGTACTCATTCAGTTATTCAATATGGAATTGAAATTGGAGACAATGTAATTGTAGGATCAATGGCATTTGTTAATAAAAGTTGCGATAGTAATCTGACTTTGATTGGTATACCTGCAAAACCTTTACAGCAAAAAAAATAATCGAATGAATAGAATTTTTATCACCGGGGGTGCCGGTTATGTAGGAGCTGTTTTAATTCCCAAACTTTTAGACAAGGGGTATGAAGTAACAGTTTTAGATTTAATGATATATGGCGAAGATGTATTGCCGAAGCACGAAAACCTAAATGCGGTTAAAGGAGATATTAGAGATATTGAATTGCTCGAGAAGTTGATTCCCGGACATGATGCGGTCATTCATCTAGCATGTATTTCAAACGATCCTAGTTTTGAGCTTAATCCTGATTTAGGTAAGTCAATTAACTTAGACCCCTTTGAGCCAATGGTTCAAATCTCTAAACAAGCAGGTGTTAAGCGATTTATTTATGCTTCATCTTCTTCAGTTTATGGCATAAAAGATGAACCTAACGTTACTGAAGATATGGAGTTGGAGCCATTAACAGATTACTCAAAGTTTAAGGCTGAATGTGAGAAAATTTTGAAAAAATACGAATCTGGTGACTTTACAGCGATGACAGTAAGACCGGCAACAGTTTGCGGTTATTCTCCAAGGTTGCGACTTGACTTGACAGTTAATATTTTAACAAACTTTGCGGTAAATAAAGGATTTATTAAAGTTTTTGGAGGAGAGCAAAAGCGTCCTAATATACACATTCAGGATATGACTGATTTGTACTGCTTACTTTTAGAGTTACCATCGGAGAAAATTCAAGGAAAGGTGTTCAATGCAGGTTATGAGAATTTTAAAGTAAAAGAGATTGCTCAAATGGTAAAAAATGTTGTTGGGGAAGTCGATATTATAACAGAGCCAACAGATGACAACAGATCTTACCATATTTCATCTGACTTAATTAAAAAGGAAATTGGTTTTGAACCCAAACACAGTATTGAAGATGCTGTAAGGGACTTAAAAAATGCTTTTGAAAACGGCTTAATTAAGAACTCTTTTGAAAACGAAAAATATTTTAATGTGAAACTAATGCAAAACATTAATTTAAAGTAATGAGAGTTCCTTTTATTAATTTGGGCTTGCAGTATCAAGGGGATAAAGCAGAAATTATTCAGAAAGTTGCTGATTTGATTGATAGCGGGATGTTTATTCTTGGATCAGAAGTAAAGCAATTTGAAGAAACATTTGCTCAAATTTGCCAAACAAAATATACTGTAGGTGTTGCAAATGGGACTGATGCCTTGGTACTTGCACTAAAGTCAATGGGAATAGGTGAAGGGGATGAAGTAATTACTGCCCCAAACTCCTATTTGGCATCGGCATCTTCTATTGCACTTTGTGGAGCAACTCCAGTTTTTGCTGATGTGAGAGATGATTTTAATATAAATCCCGCTGAAGTTGAAAAAAAAATAACTTCAAATACAAAAGCTATTATTGCAGTTCATTTAACTGGACGACCTGCTTCAATGGATAAGATAAATGAAATTGCATATAAGTATAATCTAGTAGTTATTGAGGATGCCGCTCAAGCAATTGGTGCTGAGTATAAAGGAAAAAAGGTTGGCGGTTTAGGAAATTTAGGTTGTTTTAGCCTCCATCCATTAAAAAACTTAGCCGCTGCAGGTGATGCAGGTATGATAACAACTGATGATGAGAGTTTATACGAGTGGCTGTTAAAAGCAAGAACTCACGGAATGAAAAGTAGAGATGAGTGCGAGTTTTGGAGCTTAAACTCTCGCTTAGATGCCTTGCAGGCAGCTATATTAAATGTTAAAGTCAAAAGGTTAGATGAGTGGACAAACAGAAGAAGGGAAATTGCATTTAAATATATTTCTGCCTTGTCAGATTATGTGAAAGTGCCGACAGACAACTCTGATATAAAATCAGTTTATCATACTTTTATAATTCAAACAGAGGATAGAGATGAGTTACAAGCATATTTAGCTAAAAGGGGAATAGATACTAAAGTGCATTACCCTATAGCTATTCATCAGCAAGAAGCTGCAAAAAATATTCCTTCTTCCTCAGAAGCTTACCCTGAAACAGAGAGGCAAATAAATCAAATTTTAAGTTTACCAGTTTATCCGGAACTAAGTGATGATCAGGTAAATTATGTAATTGAAAAGGTTACTGAATTTTTCAAAAAGTAAATACAAGAATGAAAGTATTAGTTACAGGAGGTTGTGGTTTTATTGGGAGCCATATGGTAGATCGATTATTAAATGAAGGACATCAGGTGGTGGTGCTCGATAATTGTTCAACGGGCAGAATAGAAAATTTAGAACATCATAAAGGCAATCAAAAGCTCGATGTTCATATTTGCGATATTTCGGAATACGATTCAATTGAAAAATACTTTGAAGGTGTGGATAAGGTTTTTCACATTGCTGCTTTAGCTGATATTGTTCCTTCTATTCAAGACCCATTAAAATATCATCGATCGAATGTTGATGGGACGGCAAATGTTTTAGAAGCTTCTCGTAAGCATAACATTAAACGCTTTATTTATGCGGCCTCATCTTCATGTTATGGTATCCCGGATACTTATCCTACACCTGAAGATACACCGATTAATCCACAATATCCTTATGCATTAACGAAGTACCTTGGAGAAGAATACGTTTTACATTGGCATAAAATTTACAATTTGCCGATAACTTCCATGCGATTCTTCAATGTTTACGGTCCGCGTTCGAGAACCAGTGGAACCTATGGAGCTGTTTTTGGAGTTTTTCTTGCGCAAAAATTGGCCGGAAAGCCTTACACCATTGTAGGAGACGGAAACCAAACGCGCGATTTTACTTACGTTACAGATGTTGTAGATGCTTGCGTAACGGCTTCGGAATCTAATCAGGCAATTGGCGAAGTTTTTAATGTAGGAAGTAACGACCACTATTCAATTAACCGTCTGGTCGAATTGTTGGGTGGCGAGAAAACATACATTCCTAAAAGACCCGGTGAGCCGGATTGCACTTTTGCCGATACTTCTAAAATCAGAAAAATGGTTGGTTGGGAGCCTAAAGTTTCCATTGAAGAAGGTGTTCAAAATATGTTGGATAACATTGACTATTGGCGAGAGGCTCCGGTTTGGGACAGTAAGTCGATTGAAGAAGCAACAAAAGATTGGTTCAAGTACCTAAAGTAAGCTTTTATTTATCGATAAATAAAAAGATACAGTTAATCAAAAGAGAAGATTTTGCAACAAAAAATAGTAAAATTAACAGAGATTGAAGAACGGCTTAGTGAGCTAAAAAAAGCAGGCAAGCGTATTGTTCATTGTCATGGGTGTTTTGATTTAATCCACCACGGTCACATAAAACATTTTGAAGCAGCTAAAAAGTTTGGTGATGTACTTGTGGTAACTGTTACAGAGGATAAGTATGTAAATAAAGGTCCGGATCGTCCTTTTTTTAATCAGCACATACGAGCTGAAAATTTATCTGCTTTAGAAGTAGTTGATTTTGTCGCTGTCAATTTCGCATCTACAGCAATCCCTGCAATCGAAAAAATTTGTCCGGATTTTTATGTCAAAGGACAAGATTATAAAGTCAGCGAACAAGATGTAACCGGTGGTATTTTAGTCGAAAAGCAGGCTGTTGAAAGTGTAGGAGGAAAGTTGGTTTTTACGGAAGAAGTTCAATTCAGCTCATCGAATTTAATTAATCAGTTTTTTGACGAAAAAGGTGAAGATGCCAAGCATTTTCTAAAGCAAATTAAAAAGAAGTACAATTTTAGTCATTTTGAGAAGCTATTTGAACAAATTTCTAAGAAAAAAGTACTGATCGTTGGAGATATTATTCTCGATGAATACCAATTTGTAAAACCGATCGGTAAAGCATCTAAGTCTCCTACTATAACTTCAATTAGGGGGAAATCTGAGGTTTATGCCGGTGGAGTTTTAGCAGTTGCCAATCATGTAGCAGATTTTGTTGATGAAGTGATTTTAGTTACTACTTATGGCAAAAATCGAGATCGGGAATACTGGGATTTAATCCAAGAAAATTTACACGAAAAAGTGAAGCTTATTACGGTTAAAACGTCCAACCATCCTACTGTTTTAAAGTCTAGAATAGTAGATGAAGTTTTTAAACATAAGCTTTTTGAAGTAATTGAAATCAATGACCAGCCATTAAATGATCAGGTTGAGCAAGAACTAATTAAGGAAATTGAAAAGTTGGATCAATCGGTTGATATCAGCCTCATTGCAGATTTTGGACACGGAGTTTTGACTCCAAAATTAATCGAGAAACTTCAAGATAGTCCGTCTTTTTTAGCGGTAAACGCACAAACTAACAGTGCGAACTTGGGCTATAACTTACTGACTAAATACAAAAAATGCGATTATTTTTCGATTGATAAAGGAGAAGCACACTTGGCTTTGCATAAAAAGTTCGATGATATTTCCATGATTCATCATGAATTGAATAAAATGACTGCTGCTAAAGTGTCATCCATAACCTTGGGGATCAATGGAACCTCTGTAATGGGGGCGAATGGAAATCAAGTTACTGCACCAATATTTAATACTGATGTAGTTGATACGATTGGAGCTGGCGACGCCTATTTGTCAATCACTTCATTGTTAGCAGAGTCTGGGGCTAGCATTGAAGAAATTGCTTTTGTAGGAAATGCTGTTGGTGCAATGGCAGTAAAAATAATGGGAAATAAATCGTACATTCGAAGAGTAGATTTATTAAAATATTTAAAAACCCTTTTAGCATAATATTCAATGTTTTCAACTTATCTAAGTAAATTCAATACTGTATTAGGACAAACTGAAGCCACCAATAATCAAGAAAATTCGATTGGTTTGGACGAAGCTTTTGGTCAGGTCAATGAGCTTTTTAATGTTGTTAAAAATAACAGGAAAAATATATATTTGATTGGAAATGGTGGAAGCAGTGGAATTGTCTCTCACGGAGCAATTGATTTTCTAAATGCTTGCGGTTTTAAAGCTAGAGCATTGACTGATAATAGTATGCTTACTTGTATTGCAAATGATTATGGATATGAAAATGTTTTTGCACAGCCATTTAAAACGTTAATAGAAGAGGGAGATGCAGTTATAGCAATTAGTAGCTCCGGAAAGTCTGAAAATATTGTTAATGCTTGTAAAGTCGCTCGATCTATGGGTGCAAAGGTTGTGACTTTTTCTGGGTTTAAAGGAGGCAATCCTTTAAGAAAAGAAGGAGACTTTAACTTTTGGCTTGATAGTTCGAATTATGGAATTGTTGAAATAGGTCATTCGTTATTATTACATCATATTACAGACCAATTATCAATTAAATAATTTTGGGCATCGTTTCTAAACAAGCCTCCATCTCTGCAGCTCTCAGCTACACCGGAGTTTTAATAGGTTTTGTAAATGTAACCTTGTTAATGACGCAATGGTTCACAGAAGAGCAATTTGGTTTAAGAGAAACACTTTTAAGTGTTGCAGTTTTTTCTTCACAAATAGCTCATTTAGGTACTTTTAGGAGTCTAGTGAAGTTTGCGCCATTTTTTAATAGAGAGGGTAATAACGATAATGGACTGCTTGCTATTGGTTTAATCGTGCCCTTTATAGGTTTTTTGGTTGTAGGGTTGTTAATGGTGCTATTCAAGCCATTGATTATAAGTAAGTATATTGATGAGAGCCCATTGTTTGTAGAGTATTTCTGGTTCGTTTTTCCATTGCTCTTTTTTTTCATGTACAGCAATGTATTCGAAAGCTACTTACAGTCCAGGGCAAACACCGCCTTTTCAGTGTTTATAAGAACAGTGTTTAATCGTTTGGTAACCACAGCTCTACTTGTTTTGTATTACTTTCAATTTATCGACTTCTTTTGGTTTATTGTATTCTTTATTTTTAGTTACGCCTTAAATATTTTATTGTTTATTCTTTATTTAGTGAAAAGAAACGAATTTAATTTAAGATTAAATAAGCAGCTTTTTAATAAACGAGTACGTAGGGTGTATTATAATTATAGCTCCTTTTCTATCTTGTCAGGTGCTTCTTCGGTTTTGATTAATAGGATTGATGCTTTAATGATTTCTAGCTTGTTGGGATTGGCTTCTACAGCAATTTATGGAAATGCTCTCTATTTAGCAATGTTAATTCATATTCCCGGGGAATCAATTTCTAGAATATCACTTCCACTAATTTCAAGAAGTTGGAAAAAGAAAAGAATAGGTGAAATAGAATCAATTTATAAGAAAACATCAGTTACTCAATTTTTACTTGGTGGTGCTGTATTTATTCTTGTTTGGGCTAGTTTAGATAACTTTTATACAATTCAAGGTAAGGATTATTACCTAGGGAAGTGGGTGTTTTTTATAATTGCACTAGCAAAACTCATTAACTTACTTTTTGGGGCTAATGGTCATATTATTAATGTTTCAAAGTATTATAGATTTGATACAACAACTGCAATTATACTTGGTGTTTTAACTGTAACTACAAACTTACTTTTTATCCCGATTTGGGGAATTGAAGGTGCAGCAATTGCAACGGCTTCAACTATTGTAGTTTTTAATTTGATTAGATTTATTTTTGTTTATATTAAACTTAAAATACAACCTTTTAGTGTGAAAACAATCTTGGTGTTATTTATACTCGCTATTGCTTTTGGGGTAAATGAATTCTTGCCATTTTGGAAAAATATTTACTTTGATACTGTTTATAGAAGTTTGATATTAGGTGTTTTGATTGCATTGCCTGCTTACTTTCTAAGGGTTTCAGATGATATTAATGCTTTTATAGAAAAACACTTGGGACTATTGAAAAAGTAAACCTAAATCTCCAACTTTATCTCTTCACTTTCTATTTTCTCCTCAACTTTCTCGATTGAGCCGGCTTGTTGAATACTAGCGTTGAGTTCAAAGCCAATGAGCAGTACAAAAGAAATAAAGTAGATCCACAACATTAACACGATAATGGTACCAATGGATCCGTAAATTTTGTTGTAGTTAGCAAAATTATCGACGTAAAAGCCAAAGCCCAAGGAAACCAACAATACTAAAAAGGTGGCCAAAGATGAACCGGCAGAAAAAAATCGCCATTTTGAGCTGCGACTTCCTCCTAAATAATAAGCAAAGGAAATTCCAAAAAAAGCCAAAGCCGCTATAATAATCCACTTTCCAACACTGATTAAAATAGAAGCAATACTTCCTTTTTCTAAAATATTATTTACAGCATACTCAGAGAAAATTAGCGCTGCAATAGCAATAATAATCAATAAAGTTAAAATGAAAAGCAATAGAACAGACAAGGCTTTTTGAGTAAAGAAGTTTCTTTTAAAGGATGTATTATAACTTTCTTTAAAGGCCTCAAACATTCCGTCAATCCCATTAGTAGCGAGGTATAAGGCGAAAATAAAACCAAAAGAAAGTAAACCGCCATCCGGTTGAGTAACTAGCTCAACAATGGAATCTTCTACAAATTCATAACCGCTTTGAGGCAATAAGTCTTGTAAAATAGCAAGCAACTCCTCTCTAAAATTATCAATGGGAATGTAGGGGAGTAGCGTTAATAAAAAGATTACAGTGGGAAACAAGGCCATAAAAAACTTGAATGCCATTGAGGAGGCTTTGGTCGCGATTAAACCTTTTTGAATTCCTACGATAAAAAACTTTGCAACATAATAAATGGGTAAACCATCGAAGCCGGGCAATACAATGATTTTAGATAAGCGACGAACTTTTCTAACAATCGGTAAGTTTTCAACTTTTTGCCTCAGCTTTTCAACCATTTCAAATCGCTTTTAAACTTAAGTCTAGGCTCTTAATTTGGTGAGTTAGAGCACCTACGCTAATGTAATTAACTCCGCACTCTGCATAATTCCTTATGGTTTCTTCTGTAATTCCTCCTGATGCTTCTGTTTCTGCATAATCTCCAATTAGTTCAACGGCTGTTTGCAGATCTTCATAAGTGAAGTTGTCTAACATAATGCGATCTACTTTTTGGGCACTTAAAATCTCCTTAACTTCCTCTAAATTTCTTGCTTCTACCTCTATTGGAATGTTTAGTTTTTTGTCTTTTAAGTATTCGTAAACTTTATCAATAGCTTTGCCAATGCCGCCTGCATAATCTATGTGATTGTCTTTGATCATAATCATATCATACAAACCAAAGCGATGATTATTGCCTCCACCAATTTTAACCGCCATTTTTTCAAAAATTCTGAAGTTGGGCGTTGTTTTTCGAGTATCTAATATTTGTGTGGGCAAGCCTTTTAATAATTGTTTTAGCCGATAAGTATGTGTGGCAATCCCGCTCATCCGTTGCATGAAGTTTAATGCCAGACGTTCTGCTCTCAAAATTGACAATGACTTTCCTTCAACCTCGAAAGCAATTTCTCCTTTTTTTACTTCATCGCCATCTTTCTTATAAAAGTAAAGCCGAAGTTCAGGGTCAACTTGATTAAAAACTATTTTGGCTACTTCTAAGCCGGCAATTATGCCATCATCTTTAACTAAAAGTTTTGCTTTCCCAACAGCATCAGAGGAAATACAGCTTAAACCACTATGGTCACCATCACCTAAATCCTCTGCTAAAGCTTGCTTTACTAAATCTTCAATTGTCTTCAATGTTCTTAGTCTTCAATTTCGATGCGAAGTTCGATAATTTGAGGCTTTTCTTGAACTAAATTGTAAAGTAAGTAGGTTCTAAATTTTCTTTCACCACAAACTAACTCACCTATTTCAAAATAGGAGCGACTAGCAGAACCTCCTTTGTGCTTTTGAGTGTAATTGGAGGGTGGATTAGCAGCGAAAAATGATTTCATAATTTGCGTAGCTTGCTGCTTGCTGTACATTCCATTGGCATCCGCAGTTACAATTTCTAAATTGGCGTCAAAGTATTGGGTAATGCTTGTGTGGTCAGGGTTGTTGAAAGCTTTTGCGAAAAGCTGATCTTGTGCATTAAGCACAGAAGATGTCAGTAATAAAGTAAATAGTACAAAAAAACGCATGCCTAAAAGTAAACAATTTTATGGATTATGATAGTTTTACGCTTTGATTTAACAATCCGATTGTTCAGGAAAATAAATATTCATTTATTATTATTGAATGTATGATGGCCATTTTCATAATTTAAGTTTGGAACGAACTGAATGGGGTTAATGATTGAAGAAGCTCCAAAGGAAGTCTTTGGAGATCAATGAAATCATCGCCATTTAGGAGCGGAAGACTTAAATTACGAAACAGGTCTAGATTTTTTTGTTTACTTTTTTCATCAATGGAAAAAAGTAAAAATAGTATGTTGAAAAACAAATAGGTATTTTAGTTTTTAATGAATTTAAGTAAATTAATAGACTTTGATTTAACAAAAAGGTATTATGCAAATTCGACTTTTAGTTGTAGGAAAAACGGCAGATAATACGATGCAGCTGTTAATAGACGATTATTTTAAACGATTGAAACATTATTGTAATTTTAAGATGGATTTTGTTCAGGCTAAAGGCAAAAAAAAGTCAGCTAATGATACTGAACTTAAAAAGCAAGAAGCTGAAGCGATTCTAAACTCCCTAAGCGAACAGTCGGTTTTAATTTTATTGGATGAGAAAGGGAAGAGCTTTAGCTCTGAAAAGTTTGCCGGTTTTTTACAAAAGAAGATGAATGCTGCGCCTAAAGATTTAGTTTTTTGCATTGGCGGTGCTTTTGGGTTCGACCAATCTGTTTACGACAGAGCCAATTCAAAAGTGGCTTTATCAGAGCTGACTTTTACTCACCAAATGGTTCGATTGATTTTTGTGGAACAATTATACAGAGCCTTTACTATTCTAAAAGGCGAGAGCTATCATCACTGATTTTTCAAAGCCTTCTGCCATTTCCACGCAGAACTCAACATATCTTCTAAGCTGTGCTTTGCTTCCCAAGCTAGCTTCTTTTTTGCATAGCTGTTGTTAGCATATATGGCTTCTACATCTCCGGCTCGTCTTGGTCCAATCTCGTAGTTTAGCTTTAACTGATTAACTTCTTCAAAAGCTTTTACCATTTCCAAAACAGTAGTCCCATTTCCGCTTCCAAGGTTTATTACTTCGTAATTATTGTCTTCTTTGCTTAATTCATTCAAAAACTCCACTCCTTTTACATGAGCTTTAGCTATGTCAATTACATGTATGTAATCGCGAATACAACTTCCGTCGCGGGTATTATAATCATCACCAAACACCGTTACTTTTTCTCTAATTCCCGCTGCTGTTTGAGTAATAATGGGAACTAGATTATTTGGTCGCTGACTTTGTGCCTCGCCTAATTGCGCTGAAGGATGAGCTCCCACCGGATTAAAATACCTTAGCGATAATGCCTTGAAATTCTTTCTGCTTTTGCAAAAATCGGAAATGATATTCTCGCCCATTTGCTTACTTCGAGCATAAGGTGACTCAGCTTCTCCAAAAGGAGTATCTTCCATTACAGGCAATTTGTCGGGGTTGCCATAAACAGAGCAAGAACTTGAAAAAATGAGTTGATTACAGTTGCTCAACTTCATTCCTTCCATTACATTTAATAAGGAGTTTAAGTTATTGTGATAATAAAGTTCAGGTTGCTCCACAGACTCTGGAACTGACTTTAAGGCTGCAAAATGAATGACTGCATCAAAGCTATGTTGCTTAAAAAATGCAGTGGTTTCAGTTCTTTTACTTAAATCAATATTGTAATATTCAATTTTCTGACCGGAAACTTTTTCAATTCGATCATAAACCTCCGCTGAAGAATTAATGAAATTATCAACAGAAACTATCGATTGATAGCCCGCATTTACTAATTCAACGATCGTGTGAGATCCAATGTAACCTGCACCTCCGGTAACTAATATTTTCATCTCTTATTTTTCTCTCCTAATTATGCGAAAATCGCCTGAAATAATGTTATAATTGCAAGCGAAATTAAGATTGATTACTTATGTCTACAAAAATAAAATTTGCCGTAATAGGAGCAGGAAGAATTGGGAAGCGTCATGCAAGCATGGTGAAACTTAATAAAGATGCTGAATTAGTAGCTATTGTTGATACTGACGAAAGCTTAAAAGAAGAGTTAGAGAAAGAATTTAATGTGCCCTTTTTTACTTCATCTGAAGCACTTTACAAAGCAGGAATTGAAATGGATGTGGTAAATATTTGCACGCCAAACTATTTACATGCTCCTCAAGCTATAGAGGCACTTCAACACAAGTGTCATGTAGTGGTTGAAAAGCCTATGGCGCTAACTAAGGTAGATGCAGAAAAAGTAATTCATTATTCGCTTCAAGTGAATAAGCGAGTGTTCTGTGTAATGCAAAATCGTTACAGTCCGCCATCAAGATGGTTGAAAGAAGTAGTGGGCAGTAATTTGCTTGGAGAGATTTATATGGTGAATATTAATTGTTTCTGGAATAGAGATGATGACTATTACAAAGGTGGCGATCCTAATTATTGGAAAGGAAAGCTGGAAAAAGATGGAGGAACGCTTTTTACACAGTTTAGCCACTTTTTAGATACTATGTATTGGTTGTTTGGAGATATAAAAAATATTAAGGCTAGTTTTTACGACTTTAATCATCAGAAAACAACAGAGTTTGAAGATTCAGGCATTGTTCAGTTTGATTTTGTAAATGGTGGAGCCGGGAGTTTAAATTATTCTACTGCAGTTTACGACCAAAATATGGAGAGTTCAATTTCAATCGTAGGCGAAAAAGGAGCAGTGAAAGTTGGTGGGCAGTATATGAATGAAATTGTTTATTGCCACATTAAGGGTTACCAAATGCCTGAATTGGAAGAAACACTTCCTCCAAATGACTATGGAAAATACAAGGGGAGTGCAGCAAATCATCAATTTGTGATTCAAAATGTTGTTGATACTTTAATTAATGATAAAACAGTGACCACAAATAGCTTAGAAGGTTTGAAAGTAGTTGAGATTATTGAAAATATTTATAAAGAAAAATAGAATTTGGTGTGAATCGGTTTTTTTGTGTAAACTTGCCCTGTCTAATCATTTCTCAGACAATCGTATTTCAATAATTCTTTTCTGAATACGAAAGATAACTTTTCATTTTGACATTTATTCAAAGTAAAAACAAAATCACTATTTAAATTTTTTCATGTACGATATCCTTCAACTTAACCAAAAAACGGTTGCTGAACTAAAAGAAATTGCTAAAGAATTAGAAATTAGCAAATACCAAAAGCTTAAAAAAGAAGATTTAATCTATACCATTCTTGATCAGCAGGCCATTGCTCCTAAGAAAGTAGACTCTGCTGTAAAGCAAACAGAATCTGCCAAGGATAAAAGTAAAAAGAAACCGGGAAGACCGCCAAAAAAGAGCACTACTGACTCAAAATCTTCTGAGAAAGAGAAAACGGAAGGTTCTACTGAAAAGAAAGAAGTGAAGTCGGAGAAAAAAGAAGAGCCAAAACCTCAAGAAACTGAAAAGAAAGTGGCTTATCCTAAAAAAGCACCTTCTGAAAGAAAAATTAGGCCTCGACTGCAAAACCAAAGTGATAGTAAATCGAATGATACTTCCAAATCAAAAGAAGCAGCTAGTGAGCAGTCTAAGTCTGCGAATGCAAAGGAGCAAGAAGCCGATAAAAGAGTAGCTTATAAGAAGAGAGATAATAATTCAAACAACAATAATAATCCCCGTAATAACGGGAATAACGGGAACACCTCAAATAATAATACGAATGAGCGCAGACAGCCCAATAAGAAGGAGTTTGACTTTGACGGAATAATTACCGGAGAAGGGGTTCTGGAAATGATGCCCGACGGCTATGGCTTTTTACGTTCATCGGATTACAATTACTTAAATTCACCTGATGATATTTATGTTTCTCAGTCTCAAGTTAAACTTTTTGGTTTAAAAACCGGAGATACAGTAAGAGGAACCGTTCGTCCACCTAAGGAAGGGGAAAAGTACTTCCCACTAATTAAAGTGGAAGAAATTAATGGTAGAGATCCTGAATTTGTAAGAGATCGAGTTCCATTTGACTATTTAACTCCGCTTTTTCCTTATGAAAAGTTTAATCTAACCGGACATAAAGAAGAAACCTTATCAACTAGAGTAATTGACTTATTTACCCCCATAGGTAAGGGACAAAGAGGTTTAATTGTATCTCAACCAAAGACAGGTAAAACAACACTTCTTAAAGAGGTGGCTAATGCCATTGCTGCTAATCACCCTGAAGTTTATTTGTTGATTTTGTTAATCGACGAACGTCCTGAAGAAGTAACTGATATGGCAAGAAGTGTAAACGCTGAGGTGATTGCTTCTACCTTTGATGAACCTGCAGATCGACATGTAAAAGTGGCAAACATTGTTTTGGAAAAAGCCAAGAGAATGACAGAATGTGGTCATGATGTAGTAATTCTTTTAGATTCTATTACTCGTTTAGCTAGAGCATACAATACAGTTTCGCCAGCCTCAGGTAAGGTGCTTTCAGGTGGTGTAGATGCAAATGCATTACACAAGCCAAAACGCTTTTTTGGAGCGGCAAGAAAAATTGAAAATGGTGGTTCATTAACCATTCTTTCTACTGCACTTACTGATACCGGTTCTAAAATGGACGAAGTGATTTTTGAAGAGTTTAAAGGAACGGGTAATATGGAGCTTCAATTAGATCGCAAGATTTCTAACAGAAGAATTTATCCGGCTATCGATATTGTATCTTCTTCAACACGAAAAGAAGACTTGTTGCTTGGTAAAGATGTTACCCAACGCATGTGGGTGTTGAGAAATCACATAGCTGACATGAACCCGGTGGAAGCAATGGATTTCTTGAAAGATCGCATGAGAAAAACAAAAGACAATGAGGAGTTTCTTACCTCAATGAACGGATAATTCCAAACTATGAAGTCGACATTTTCTATTGCCGTTTGGATGATGGTTGTTTCAGTTTTGCTGAAGATGATTACCTATGTTAATGAATGGCAGTTTACCGACTATGAAAGAGTAGCGATTTTTGGAAATGTATTCGTTTTAATGACCGGTGTTTTTTTAGGAATCCGTCTTTTTAAAAGGAAAGCAGTAGATAAAACTACTTTTTTCGATGATTTTAAAGCAGGAATGCGAACAGCAGCTATGTATGCAATACTCATGACTGCTTTTGTTTATACTTATTACTCAATCATTGATCCAACTTACTTCGATATTAAACTAAAAAATCAATTGGTAATCGCCAGTGAGAATGAAATGGATTTAGAGCAAGTAAAGAAAACAGGTGAGTTTGTTCTTTCTCCATTTTTTCAAAGCACGATTACTTTAATTGGCTTTTTGCTTTTAGGAAGTTTTTACTCGGGAATTATAACTTTCTTAGTTAGAAAAATGAGGGGAAATCAGCACACAAGCTAAATGTGTGGGTAAAATATTTGGATATCCATTTCATAGATGAATTTAATCTCGTCGACTAGTTTCATTGGTATTTGGTCCATTTTCTTAGAGTTGCTTTGGTTCTTTCGGTGGATCTTTTTTATTGGCATATTAACCATTTTAGCTAGCTCCTTAAAATCATCATTAAAATTTTCAACTCTACCTAAAAAGTCTAAGTTAGAAATATCAATCAAGCTCTGTTGATATCTAATGTGAGGGTCGCAGTTATTTATGTCTTGCTCTCTTGTCCAGGCAATAAAGTTTTCAAGACTCTTCATTTTAGCATGTTTCTTTTTAGAAAAATGAAAATAGTTTTGGTCAATAACTTTATTGCGCCAAGCACTTAAGAATCGGTTTACAGGGTTTCTTACAAAAGCAAATTTTGTAAAATTGCTAAAAGTGGAAGGAATATATCCAACTTCTGAACCGAAAATGTATTTATCCTTGGGAGTTACTTCTTTTAAGTGTTTGTTAATAGTGCTTCTAGCAGATTTTGCTACTCTAAACCAAAGTAAGTTATACTCATAATTATAGCACAGTAAGTAGGTGTTTGTAGCTACAGGGGTAACTAAATATTTGTTTAAATAGAAGTGTTTTGTTTTTTGTAAACTATTGGCTATTTGCAAAGTGAGGTGTTTTTAAATCTTGATAAATTTCGTCAATAAAATATACTAAAAAAGTTTTTTGTAAAAGTAATTAAGGAATAAGCATACATGCAAATTCATCTAAATTTACTCCATCAAAATTGCCAGAAGTCATTAAAAGCAGAACTGAATTATTCCACCTTCTCTCTTTTAGGTTTTGGATAATTTTTTCACTACTGTCAAATACTTTAACCTTGGAGGGTAAAAAAGCCTCTTCAACATCTTTTTTTGAGATGGAATCAAGTCCTTTGTGAGCAATTGTTTTGGGATTGTAGTAAACATAAGCTTCATCAGCAGTAGACATAGAACCCGAATATTCCGCAAGAAACTTTTTGTTTAAACTGCTAAAAGTATGAAGCTCCATACAAGCCGTTAACTTCTTATCTGGAAACTGTTTTTTTACTGCAGCAGTAGTCGCTTTTAATTTTGAAGGAGAGTGCGCATAATCTTTAAAAACGACTAAATTTTCACTTTCGGCAATCTTTTCCAATCGCTTAGCTGCTCCTCTAAATGTTTGAATGGATTGATAAAAGTTTTCTGAAGAAATTCCGATTTCCTTACAAATATGATAAGCCGCTTTAATATTTTGAAGATTGTGTTCGCCAAAAACTTCTACTTCATAAGTTGTATTCTTGTCAATTAGGATAGTTTTTCCATCAATAATTTTACTTTCTTGCGCTTTATATGGAATTATTGATAAACGTTTGCCTTGTTTTTGAGCAATACGACTTAACTCTTCATCACCATTGTAGTAAATAAGCGTTCCATTGTCTAGAATAGAGTTGCTAAAAAGCTCAAACTGTTTTACATAATTTTCGAAGTTTGGGAACACATTTATATGATCCCAAGCGATTCCACTAATTACAGCTAGCTGTGGTTTGTACCATAGGAATTTTGGTCTCCTGTCTATTGGAGAGCTTAAGTATTCATCACCTTCAATAATGATTATAGGCGCCTCACTAAGCTTAACCATCGTTTCAAAGCCTTCTAACTGTGCTCCAACTAAGTAGTCAAAGTCCATTTTCTGATGATTTAAAACATGTAAAACCATAGAGGTGATTGATGTTTTACCATGACTGCCGCCAATAACAATTCGTTTTTTATCTTTTGACTGTTCGTAGATGTATTCAGGATAAGAGTATATTTTTAAACTCATCTCTTGGGCTTTAAGTAGCTCGGGGTTATCAGCTTTAGCGTGCATTCCAAGAATAACTGCATCAATTTCCTTACTTAGCTTGTCAGGATTCCATCCAATACTATCGGGTAATAAACCATACTTAGCCAGTCTGCTTTTTGAAGGTTCAAAAAATTCGTCGTCAGAACCACTTACATGATATCCTTTTTTATATAGAGCTATAGCTAAATTGTGCATGGCGCTACCGCCAATTGAGATAAAGTGAACACGCATTTTTTTAATTGTCTTTAATAGTTATACTGGTATTGGAATATAAGTTTCATCTCCGGCTACTTTTGGAAACAGTTTGTTCTCCCAATCACTTCTTGCCTTTTGTAATCTTTCTTTTGATGAAGAAGCAAAGTTCCACAATAAATATCTTTCTTCCAGGAAAGCTTCGCCCCCAAAAAGCAATAGTTTTGTCCCTTTCGGAATGCATATTTCGCAGGCTTCATCACTTTTGCTGATTAACATCTGTCCGGCAGAAACCTTTTCATTAGCTTCAGTGATTTCTCCTTCAACCACTACAATGGCAACTTCGCCATTTACTTCGTCCTTCAATTTAATTGTGCTTTCCTCTTTTGCTTCTATTGAAACCATAAACATCGGAGAGTAACCTTTTAAAGGAGATGATTTGCCAAAGGCTTCCCCTGCCACTAATGTATACTTGAGTTGTTTCTCTTCCCATTGCGGGAGAGACTGAGCAGGATAGTAGTCAAATCTTGGCTCAGATTCTTCTAAATCCAAAGGTAATGCTACCCAAATTTGATATCCATGAATGAGTTGGCTTTCTTTATTTCTTAATGACTTTGGTGTCCTTTCAGTATGCGTAACACCTTTACCGGAGGTCATAAATCCGGCACCCCCCGGCTTTACTATTTGCACAGAGCCGGTACTGTCTTTATGCTCAATTTCTCCTTTATATAAATAAGTGAGTGTGCATAAACCAATGTGAGGGTGCTGATCGACATCTAAGAATTTTCCGTTGCTAAGTTCTGTCGGTCCCATGTGGTCGATAAATACAAAAGGACCTACACTCTTTTTTTTTCGAAAGGGCAGGAGTCTACCTACTAAAAAGTTGCCGAGGTCACGCTGACGCTCGTCTACTACCATTTTGTTGTTCATCTGCAATATTTTTATGCCATAAATTTACATAAAAGGGAATGATAAGTATGCGTCGACTTTAATTGTGATTATGCCTCTCTATTGCTAGTTGCTGCTTTCTAGTGCTTTGTGAGATTTTTTAGAATTATTCATGAGAATAGAGTCTCACAACAAAAAATTGCGTTACCTTTGCGCTCCCGTTTTTGAGCGGGGTAGTTAATTTGAAAAGCTAGGGAAAAGGGAGTAAAAATATTTATTTTAAAAATTAGTTTTAGAATAAAAAAATGTATTACCTTTGCCGACCCAAAAAAAAGGGGTGAGTTCATAAAAAGAATCGCGGTAAAAAGCAAAATAAATTTTTCAAAAAAGCTTTTGGGAAATAAAAATTGTGTTACCTTTGCCCTCCCGAAAAACGGGATAGTTTTTTAATAGAAAATAGAAGTGAAAAGCGAGAGCTTTAAACGATATAAGAGTCC
>MDTG01286652.1_pt1 | contig 114396 bp, 105 predicted proteins | sample 811421 | NCBI WGS metagenome assembly MDTG01 (sample SAMN05326645, study PRJNA326480) | marine metagenome | isolation source: seawater | place: Pacific Ocean: South East | collected 2011
AACAAGAGGTGGAGATTAGTTAAAATTGTTGAAAAGGTAAAATAATATGATACAGCAAGAAAGTAGACTTAAAGTAGCAGACAATAGCGGTGCCAAAGAGGTACTCTGCATACGGGTACTAGGTGGTACAAAGAAAAGGTATGCATCTGTTGGAGATAAAATTGTTGTTTCTGTTAAGAATGCAATCCCATCAAGTTCAGTTAAGAAAGGTGCTGTCTCTAGAGCTGTTGTTGTTAGAACCATTCTGACTCAAAAGGCTGATGCGTAATGACTGAACAAAAAATTCGTACAGTACAAGGTCGTGTGGTTAGCAACAAAATGGACAAGTCTATTGTTGTTGTTGTAGAACGTTTCGTTAAACACCCTATCTATGGGAAGTTCATTAAGCGTACTACTAAACTGCACGCTCACGACGAAAGCAACGTGTGCAACGAAGGCGATACAGTAACTATTCGCGAATGTGCACCTATCTCTAAGAAGAAAACTTGGATGTTAGTTGACGTTGTTGAGAAAGCTGGCGTTTAATCGCTGACTTTTGTCAAAGCTTAAAAAAGCCGCTCTTTGAGCGGCTTTTTTGTGCTTGTTATTTGTGGTCAAAACCTGCCAAATCTCCAAGATATTTTTCCTGACTATTCAGTCAGGTTACTTTATAAATCAAATTAATATAAATACTAATAAATAGCTTTTTGCTCGATATTGATAACACAAGCTGAAAAAAATATAGAATTCATAGTTAAACTACTGATATAGATAAATAACATAAAGGTATTCTTGAATTTATGAATAGCCTCTACAGCCATATGTGCTGCTTAGAAAGCATAGATTTAAATGTTTTAAGGAAAGCGTTGGGTCGAGGGCGAGTTATTTTTGCTTATGTGGTGTGTTAAATACAAAGACGCATTCTTCGATATATATAAGTATTTGATTATGTAGTTTTAAAGTGACGTTTTAGCAGTAATTTGAAAGTGGTTCAAAAATAAACAGCCGATCAATTTGCAACTTAAGTAGAATTGTATGCCGGTTGATTGTTTTGGCAGATTAGGCCGGAGAGAATACTGTCGGCCAACAACAATGCTGTTGGCCGATAAATGGGTTTACGCGTTTTTCAGAGATGCCATATCAATGACAAAACGATATTTAACATCGCCTTTTTTCATGCGTTCGTAGGCAGTGTTTATGTCCTGCATATCCAGCATTTCAATGTCGCAGGCTATATTGTGCTCTGCACAGAAATCTAACACTTCTTGGGTTTCGGCTAGTCCGCCAATCAAGGAGCCCATGATAGAACGACGCTTTAATACCAAGGCGGCCGTATTAAGCGCAGGTTCAAGTGGCGTTAACTGACCAACTACAATGTGAACGCCGTCATACTTCAGGCAATTCAGATAAGGATTAAAGTCGTGTTCTACCGGAATGGTATCTAGCAAATAATCGAATTGTTCTGCAGCAGCGGTCATCTGTGCTTCATCTGTCGATATAATCACATGATCTGCCCCCTGGCTGAGTGCTTCTTCGACTTTGCTGACTGAGCGCGTAAAAATAGTCACTTCAGCCCCCATCGCTTTGGCAAACTTAACGCCCATATGACCAAGTCCACCCATGCCGAGTACACCTACTTTGTCACCCTTTTTAACACCAACGTGTTTCAGCGGAGAGTAGGTTGTAATACCTGCGCACAGAATCGGCGCTGCGGCGGCTGGATCAAGTGCTTCGGGAATTGAAAGCACAAAGGATTCCTTTACTACGATAGCCTCTGAGTAACCGCCGTGATTAGGTGTACCATCTATGCGATCAACACCACCGTACGTACCATGAATACCTTCTTCGCAGAACTGTTCTTCGTCGTGCTCACAGGCACCGCAATGGCCACACGAATCGACCAGACAGCCCACACCTACTTTATCACCTACTCTAAATTTAGTGACGTCAGGCCCGACAGCGGTAACAGTACCAACAATTTCATGACCAGGTACAATTGGGTAGCTGGTGCCGCCCCAATCATTCTCTACGGTATGAAGGTCTGAGTGACACACACCACAATAGTCTATGGAAATCGCGACATCGGTATCACGCAGGTCACGACGTTCTATATCGAGCGGGTGAACCCCCGAGTCTGGTGCAGTAGCACCGTAAGCTTTTACTGTCGTCATAATTCCTCCTTCTTTGAGTCGTTTAATTTTGACGGATAGCCGCTTTGAATTCAGCCACGATACTCTCCAGTGTTTGCCCAATCCTATAAAACTAAAGGCAAATGTTGTAAGTCATTCCTGTGAAGTACGCGGTTATATCGCCGCAGGCTTTGATGTTGTTGTTACTCGAAAAAGAAGGGCTACGATCAAAACTAACCAGTTACTTTTAGGGCATGCGCAAAAGGTTTTGCAATATCATTGGTAAGAAGGCGTTATAATATCAGCCTTGGCTTCGCCATTTAGTCGGCGCAGTAAACCACACTAATAATGATTGCAGTGATTATAACTAACAATGAATAACGACACGCCTACCTACAAGCCTACCCTCGCTCAGGAAGCCTTTCGCTGGTTCTATTCACTATTGCTGTTAATGGCGATTCCCTTCGCGTTCGTTAATTTTTTACTCAAAGGCAAGGAGCAAAGGAAACAGTCCGGGCGGACGCGCTTTGAACGATTTGGTCTGGTTGCCCCTGTTCCCAAGAAACACGGGTATTTATTTCATTGCGTGTCGGTGGGAGAGGTGGTTGCCGCATCCTGCCTTATAAAACGTATTATGCAGGAGCAGCCGGATGTTCAAATTACCGTTACCACGACTACTGCAACCGGCTCTGCCCGCGTAACGGATATGTTCGGTGATACTGTTCACCACTTTTACTTACCCTATGACTTACCTGTAGCCATGAGCGCCATGCTGAAACGTGTTCAACCACGACAGGTATTAATTACTGAAGTAGAGCTATGGCCGAATTTAATTCACACGTGCTGGAAGCAAGGTATCCCGGTAGTTGTTATTAATGCACGGATGACAGACCGATCATCGCGGCGATATAAAAAATTCCCGGTACTGTTTGAGCCATTGCTTCGAAAGCTTACCCATGTTTGTGCGCAGGGAGACCGAGACTATACAAACTATCTTTTCCTCGGTATGGAGAAAGAAAAGCTTACGCTGACGCAAAATATTAAGTTTGATCAGGCCGCGGCCCTGACGGCGGCGAAAAGTGATTTTCTTGGGTTGGCAAATGCAGAGCGGTACGTACTGATTGGCGGCAGTACACATGAGCCGGAAGAGTCGATATTACTCGGTGTATATAAGGCACTTAAAGAAGCACACCCCTCGCTGTTACTGATATTGGTACCACGTCACCCAGACCGTTTTGATACCGTATCGAAACTAATTGAAAAAGCAGAACTCACTCTTGTTAAAAGCGCCGATAACCCGGTCATCAATGACGACTGTGATGTGCTATTGGTAAATGAAATGGGCCGACTAAATGCCGCCTATGATGTGGCTGATATTGCTTTTGTTGGTGGCAGTATTGCTCAGCGCGGCGGTCACAATGCGCTTGAACCTGCCGCTAAGCAGTTGCCTGTAATTATGGGAACCAGTACGCACAACAATCCTGAAATTTGCAGTAAATTAGCGGAGTCTGGTGGCCTTAAAATTGTTAGCAATGAAGCTGAACTTTGCAATCAGGTATCGCATTGGCTTAACCACACTGAAGAAAGGAAACAGGCGGGTTTAGCGGGTTACCACACCGTTACTAAAAATAGCGGCGCACTGGATAAGACACTGGTAGTTGTGAATAGCATACTGCACTCATAAGTTGATTGTTTTTAGCTAAAAATAAATAGTGAGATTACTGGATTACCAACCGAAGCATATTGGTACACGCAAATACTGCAGTTAAGCTGTCATAGCAATACGCTTGCTTTTCGGGCAAGAAAAATCAATCCCTGATGATGTGTTGATTTTCGGGTTTTCAAAAAGCTAAAGCCCGGCCCAACTAATGGTGAAATAAAGCGTCCAAAAAGCGTTCACCAAAATTGGGCATAACGCCATAACAATGCCCTCTTTTGGTGTAAAATCGTATAATATAGAATGTTTAATATCTTGCTTGTTTTCGCAAATTGTTGAATTTTAATGACTTAATTATTTTTGGCATATTGGCGCGTGCATTGCTATTAATAGTCGACGTTGTAATTGAGTAAAGCAAAAACACTAACGGTTGCACCTAACGCACCACTTAATTGCTCGTTTTTTCCAGGGAGAGGCACCCTGTCTTCAGACAGGGTGCTATTCTGATTACTTTTCTTCACTAGCCGCTGCGGCTACGGCCACTTCTTCCTTCGGCAATGCTTCAGCCTCTACCAGACTAATTAGCTTCCATCCTGCTTTTGGAATCATTTCGTCCGAACTTAGCATTACGTGTAACCGCTTATTTTCATCAATGGCAATCAGCGGCGTCGCTTTGTCGGCATAGGTGCGCAAATAATCCTGATAAGTAAATTCTGGCGTTATCGACGTGGTTTTAATTCTGCCACCGCGACTCACTGTGCTTGCCAGATAACCGTAAGTTACACCTTCCCCGAACAGTGAGAGCTTCTTAGCATAGTCTTCTGATACCTGATGACTTGGACGCGTACTCGCTTGATTGGTGGTTAGCCCCCATACCTTGTCCTTACCCATCGAATATTCAAAGTGATAGGCAATCATTGGATTGAGCTGTTTATAAGGCGATAAGATCAGTACGGTACCAATGCTGTTTAAATCCAGATGCAGTGCCGCATGCTCAGACATAGGATTACCGAAATAAACGGGAATATCCTGCATGCGAGCTTCCCGAATGGCGTCCCAGTTAGTGTCGGCAACCCGCACTGAGACCTTGTGCTTGATTAACTCTTTAGCCAGTAACCGGCTAAATTGGCTGGCACCAAACAACAGGAAGCCGTTAGGCACGGGGGCGCGCACTCCCAGTAGTCTTGCTACAGGTTTGGCGGTTAGCCCCTGCAGTACAACCGTGGTAATGATGACCAGAAATACAAGAGGAACAATCACTTCAACGCCGGCATAGCCGAGGGCTTCCAGTTTTAGTGAGAATAAAGCAGAAACGGCAGCGGCGACAATCCCACGAGGTGCCACCCAGCTCAATAGAGCCAGTTCGCGCCAATTAAGTCCTGTACCAAAGGAGGAAATGAATACTGACAGAGGACGAGCCACAAAGATAATCGATATCAATACGATGGCGGCTGCCCAGCCAACTTCTGCTACTGCACCGAGATCCAGGCGGGTTGCCAGCAGAATAAATAAGCCGGAAATCAACAGGACGCTCAGGGTTTCCTTGAATTCCAGGATATCGTCAACATCGACATCACGCATATTGGCCAGCATGATGCCAGCGATAGTAACGGTTAACAGGCCGGATTCGTGTGCAAAAAAATTAGACCCTGCAAAAGCACCCAAAATAATAGTCAGCACCGCGGTGTTGCGCAGGTAGTGTGGCACCCAGTGATTGCGCAATGTCACTCCCAGAAAGTAACCCACTGTCAGTCCGCTGAGCAATCCAATGCCAATGGTTTTACTGAATGCATATAGCGTGTGCGACATGGCGCCCTGAGAGGAGATGATATATTCATAAACAATCACGGCGAGTAATGCGCCAATCGGGTCGATAACAATCCCCTCCCAGCGCAGTATGTTGCCGAGGTTCGTTTGAGGTCTCACCGTGCGCAGCATGGGAACAATGACCGTTGGGCCGGTAACTGTCACGATGGCCCCAAATAAAAATGACAGCTGCCAGGTCACCTCCAAAGCGTAATGGGCAACAACGGTGGCTATTACCCAGGTAACCAGCACACCCACAGAACACAGGTTACGTACCATTTTGCCGTGTCCGGCAATGTCCTGGTATTTCAGTGTCAACGCCCCTTCAAACAGAATAATGGCAACAGACAGCGACACGACAGGAAACAACAGGTCGCCAAACAGCTGGTCGGCATTGAGCACGCCAAAAACGGGCCCAACCAGTATACCTATTACCAAAAGTGGCAGAATGGCTGGCAACCGGATGCGGTAGGCCAGATACTGGCAACCGATTGATAACAGTCCAACAGTGACCAAAGCTAAAGTGGGATCTGACACAGAATTTTCCTTTCTTGTTATGACAGTGACATCACTGCCGTTCAGGTAACGCTGAATTACCTGCCTTACGTTACAGACTATCTATTATAAACGTCCTCACCATACCTAACAGGGCCAGTTGGTACTAGTGTCGAACATTTTTACATATTTGTGGCGATAAATTATACGGACAAAGCTAAGCTGATGATCTTTTGTTGTTTTTTTTAATGGAATAAATATTGCATTTTTCTTTGTTTAACAAAGTATTATCGCGGTGGATGTAAAGATGTTCAAAATTAATAACCGACGTTTCAAAGCGATACTTTGCATGCTTGTGGTTATTGTGGCAGGGATGTCAATACCGGCGCAGGCTGGCATTGTAAAGACTGATATTGTCATGATCGTGGATGAAAGTGGCTCTATGAGCAACGTTCATTCAAACCTGGGAAACAGCATTGGCTTGTTTGCCAGTATTTTACAGGCGGGCGGATTAGACGCGCAATTCGCGTTAATCGGCTATGGTTTTGCTGGCGATAACATTCGACTGCTTACCGATTTTGTTGATGCAACTACGTTTGCGGGCTTTACCGGCGATTTGTATTCGATTGGTTCGAATGAGCCAGCTTACGACGCAACGGCTTATGCGCTGGATGGGCTGACGGCCGAGAGTGCCGGACTAAGTTATCGTGCTGATGCCGTTAAAAACCTGATCCTGTTTGCTGATGAAGCCAGTAACAGTGATACAGAATACAATGCCAGCTCGTTGGATGGCTTATTGCAACAAAGCTCAGCGTTATTCAACGTGGTTCTGGGTGGAACCTTCAGCGATTTGTTAACGCTGGCGGCTAACAATGGTGGCCATGGTTTCGACCTGAATGAACTGAATACGTCAGACACGAATGCACTTACCGCCTTTGTCACTAATTTTGCTCAGGTAAAATTGCAGGAAACGCTGGATTACTGTGTAGCGAATCCGAACGATCCTGCCTGTGTGGGCGGCGGTACCGATCCTGTGCCTGCACCATGGGGCCTTGGCTTTATGGTTATGGCATTGGCAATTATGCGAGTGCGCAAATAAACGTTTTCGGCAAAATTCAGCCGTTTTGCCGAAAAAATTAAAGATTATTAACCGGTTCGAAGTTGTAACACGGACTTAATTAACCGTTACCAGCGTAATACAGTGGAATGTTAAACGTCGAATTAATGCGAAAAAACCGTTTGCAGTGTTGGGTGGCAAGCCGCTATGCTTGACCGCCATCACATCCTTACCCGCACGGAGATATCCAGGTTGTCGCGTCGTATGTCGCGCTCTTTTGCGCTGTTCGTTTTATTATTTCCTATGGCTTGCAGTACCACTACCACTGCAAATTCCGGTCAACTCACCGTTATCGCTGAACATGGCCTAATGGCGGAACTGGGTGAAACATCCGGTCTGATCTGCAGTGCCGATGCCCAGTACACCATTGCCGATTCGGGCAACAGTCCCACTTTGTATCGCATTGACGACGAAGGTGTGATCATTGAAGGCGTTGATGTCGCTAAGAAGAACAATGACTGGGAATCGGTGACGGCCGATGACAAATTCTTTTACATTGGCGATTTCGGTAACAACGCGGGTAAACGCAGAAAGTTGGTTATTCACAAAGTGAGTCGGGATGATTTATCCAGTGAGGCCCGTCTAACTTTCACATATGATAATTATGAGCCGAAGAAGAACGAGTTGTACGCGCATGACTTTGATGCTGAGGCCATGGTCGCTCGTCACGATAAGCTGGTACTGTTTTCAAAAAGTTGGCTCACTAAAACCCTGCGGGTGTACCACCTGAATAAAAAAGACGAAGAGCAGCATATTTCGCCGGTAACCACCATTGAGGGGCTCCCGGGTGTTGTCACCGGCGCAGATTGGGACAGATTCCACAACCGCTATGTTGTTGTTGGCTACAGTAGCAACGCCTTTGGTATCGTCGACCCCTTCGTCGCCTTCCTGTCGGAAGATTATACCCTGATGAACACCTTCACTCTTGCAGGATATGGGCAGGTTGAAGGCTTGTGCGTGAAGAGCAAGGATGAGATTTGGCTGACGCAGGAAAACTCACCGTTCAGTATAGCTAAGCTAATTAAGATCCGCCTTGCCACTCTGGAAGAAGACGAAGACTAAATCGCTATTTAACCAATCGACGTAAGTTTTGAAGACCGCGCTGCCATAACGTTAACTGCTCGGAAATGTGCGGTTGGTTAAACACCGAGCCCAGGCGTGTTGTATCCCGTTGTTCCAGCTCGTTCAAAAACCGCTGTTCCCACTGCGCATTCAATGGCGAACGCTGACGTTTTAGTGGGTGAGGTTGTGGCGGTCGTAACTCATCTTTCGCCCTTTCAATACTCCAATATTCCAATGAGCACTATGCGCACTACAGCTCAATAAAGTGTGACACTAGCTTAGCAGGCAGGTCCACAAAGAACCTGCCTGCTTTTTTCTGAATCTACATCAGCGTAGTTAATGCGGCCTCTATACCCGAGTCCTGACCACTTTCACGATCACTCTTCGAAAAGTTCGGCACTTCAATATCAACCGGAATGCCTGAACCTTCATACCACACATCATCGGCAGATAAATACACTTCATTGGAAAGTCCTAAAGCATGTCCACCGGGTAACACCCATTCCAGTACGTCCGAAAAAATGCCCTGAGTGGCGGTACCGATTACGGTAACCTGGTCGTTTGGAAGCATGGCAAGGGTAAATGCTTCGGCTGCTGAAGCCGTTTCGGCGCTCACCAGTAATACCAGAGGCTTATTGGTATAGCTAACCATAGATGTAGGCTGAATAATCGCTTCCCGAGTGTCGGTTACACCGCCACCGTCGCGCGCATATTTTTTGTAGCCCACATAGTCGGTAACAGCGAAACGGCCAGCAATAGCAAGGCTGATATAGTCATTGCCTCCACCGTTGCCACGAATATCGATGATCAGGCCCTGAGTGTCGCTTAGGTCTGTTAGCACTTGATCTAAGGCGTTATTCAGATTTTCCAGCGCTGATGTGGTGTGCGCCAGGTCATCTTCGTCATCAGAAACTGAGCTGTAATCGGTCATTGAATCAATCCGGACATAGCCGATGTTATCAATGCCGAACCAAGTGATTTGTTCGCTGTCGTCTTGTTTTACCTCAGTGGTGGCATAATCCAAAACAATAGCTTGTTCGATGTTTAGGTTGTTCTCGATGTAGGCTTCTATTGCAGCAACCTGGCTTGCGGAAAGCTCGTTTGCCTGCAAAGGGTAGCTGAGGCTGTTGTCCATTGCATACTCTTCAATCAAGTCCATTGTATGGGTTTGCTTACCAAGGACTTTAATGAGTGTACCGTCGGCAGCGGTCATTGAATTATGCCCATCCTGCAGGACGACGTACGACGAATAAATGGCTTCGTACAACGTGTTAATATCATTGGTTACCGGCAAGCTCAGGTTGTAAGTAAGTTGCGGCCAGTCGACGTCCATTCGGTCAAAATCAACGTAGTATTCCTGCATGATTTGACTGTACAGTGCAAAGAGATCCTGATTGCTTAGCGATGATGACTCGGTCAGCACACCGCTCTGACATGACGCAGGTAGAGCATTCTCTTTACTCAGTTCCCGAGCGGGTGCGCCAAAGGTGTCGGTGCCATAGCCCGCAATCCAGCGCAATGCCGTTTCATCTTCATTCAGCGACACACTGCGGTTCAGTTCTGCCGTTGTAATGCCGTCGAAACTGGCCTGCAACACACAGTAATCACTGGAGTACTTATAATAGTTAACACTGTTGTGGGTGACTTCCAGCACATCGGCGTAACCACTGGCTACCCAAACACCCTGGTAAGCGGCTGAAATGGTTGAGCCAGATGGGTTTCCACCATTATTCTGATTCGCTTGTTCTTTGCTGTTATTGCTGCCACAAGCGGTTAATAGTAATGCGCTAAGCACTGCGCACGTTATAGAAATATTGCCTCGCATAATAGACCTCCGTGTTTGAGCCTATGATTAAGTGGGTTGTAAGCGTTATCCTGAAGCACAAAGGCACAGCTTCTTCGTTTTCGCCTTAACAGGAATGCGAGCAGTGTGAGGGCTGAAGGGTGAAACGAGGGTAAAAAATTCAGGAGGGGTTAACCGAGCGAGATGTGGCGTGATGAAAAAGGCTAACGCATTGTTATTTGCAGCTTCGGCCAGCGAGACAGCCACTGCTTTTGTTCGACGCGGTGTAAAAAAGTATGCTGAGCACGTGCCGGGTTCCAGGAGAGTCTGCCATTGAACAGGGACTCAAACCCAAATCCGGAAACAAACGTCAAACTACCCTGGTGTAACTGTACGGCAACTGCCGTTTCCTTTTCTGGCCAATGCTGCATGGCATCGACAATGCCTTCATAGGGAGCATCGCCATTTCGTTTGTGCATGACGGCCTGATTCTTAACTTGCCAACGAACGTTGGGTAACTGGGTGGCCAGTTGAGCCTGATAGTCACTAGCGGCATGCGGGCATGGGTCTGTGTTGTCGAAGTAAATCACATCGACATCGTTAAGTGGGGTAGGAGGATGAATGGCGTGTAATGCATCCCATACCAAATTCCGCAAAAAGCCAGCGGCAATAAAAGCGCTGCCGACCGACAACGCCTCAACGGCTTTTAAAATTTGCATGCGTGTTGGATCAGCAAGCAGTAGCTGAGCCAAACGCGCTTCAAAACCATCTTCCGGCTCCACCGGCGCGGTTACTCGCAGTCTCTGGGCATATTGGCAGGACTGACCATATCGGTTTCGGTTTTATGCACAGGTACATCCACTTTGCCGCACGCTATTACTTCGCCTTGTTGCCATAGCTTCCACTCACCCCGCTCGTAAATGTCCCATTGTTCGTCGTGTGTCAGCGGTTCTGTTGCGATAATACTGACGACATCGTTGGGTGTGGTTTCGGCCGCAAAGTCAATTTCGACCTCAACATCTTTTAAGCAGGCCGGGCCAAAAGGAGCACGGCGGGTGATACTGGCCATCTTGGTGCTGCAAAAGCTAAACAGCCAGTCCCCATTGCTGAGCAAACAGTTAAATACACCTTGTTGTGCATATTCCTGAGCAAGTGTAACCAAAGCGTCGGCTAACTGTTGAGGCATGGCATCGCGCGGCAGGCTTTGGCGAATCTGATTCATCAGATCGCAGAACAACTCTTCGCTATCGGTATCGCCTACGGCCTCATAGGTGCCTACCCGACGGGTAAAGCCCGGAATCTGACCGTTGTGCGCGAACACCCAGTACCGGCCCCAGAGTTCCCGGGTAAAAGGGTGCGTGTTCGATAAGTTGATATTGCCCACATTTGCCTGGCGAATATGACAAACTGCGGTTTTACTTTTGATCGGAAGTTTACTGACGAACTCGGCAATTTTCGATGTTGCGCAGGGTTCAGGATCGTGGAATAAGCGAACGCCTTTACCCTCGTAAAACGCTACGCCCCAGCCGTCTTTGTGCGGCCCGGTTTCGCCACCGCGACGCGTGAGGCCGGTAAAACTGAAGCATAAATCGGTTGGCGTATTAGCGCTCATGCCTAAAAGCTCGCACATGGTACTTCTCTCTTACCCTGAACTGATTTGTTTTTGAAAATTGAATCCGTATGATTATACCTCAATAAGGACGCAGGAAGTATGAAATGGATATTTTACCGCTTGGTGTTATTTGTTTTGCTATCAGCGCAGTGTCGTGGTGGCTGAGTTATAAAAACGTATTCGACCGACTTCACGAATGTGTGCAGGACGAAGGTGACACAATACGCCTACGCTGTTCGCCCTATGAACGCTATTGGAAAAGAGGCGGTAAAACGTTCCCAAAATCATCGATAGCGAAGATTCAAAAGGCCGGCTCTCTCACGGTGTTTAACCATTCCGATAACGCTACGGATATCTGGCTACATGACCGCGATGTCGATGCTGTCTTCGAGCAGCTATGTGCATTGCTACCCGATGCAGACGTTGTGGAAATACAGGTGTAATAAGCACAAAAAAGCCCTCATCAGAGGGCTTTTGCATTTTGGGTTTATTTGTCAGACTTTACCGGGAAGCCCCTGTCGCGCATGAGCGCTTCCACTTTAGCATCGCGACCGCGGAATTTACGGTACGCTTCAGCCGGGTCCATGGCGTTGCGGATTGAGAACAAGTATTTCACCAGGCGGTCAGACACTTCTTCATCGTAATAACCGCCAGGCGCTTCTTCAAACGCTTCGGCCGCATCTGCAGTTAGAACTTCAGCCCACATATAACCGTAGTAGCCAGACGAATAACCTTCACCCGAGAAAATATGACCAAACTGCGTAGTGCGGTGGCGCATCACGATTTCTTCCGGCATACCAATGGCTTTCAATTGCTCGCGTTCGAAACTGTCCGGGTCAATCTTAGCTGGATCGGTTGTATGGTATAGCAAGTCCATAATAGCCGAAGCCATGTACTCGGTGGTTTTGAAGCCTTCATTGAAGGTGGCTGCGTTGTTGATTTTTTCAATCAGGCTGTCTGGAATGGGCTCGCCTGTTTTGTAATGCACCAGGTATTGATCAACGACTTCGTCGGTGGTTAACCAGCGCTCAAGCAGCTGTGACTGGAATTCCGTGTAGTCACGCACACCAGAGTGAGACGTTGGGTACTTCACGGTTGCCGATAAGAAGTGCAAGGCGTGGCCAAACTCGTGGAAGTAGGTTTCAGCATCGTCCCATGAAATTAACGTTGGCTCGCCTTCCGGCCCTTTCACGAAGTTTGAGTTGTTAGAAGACAATACGGTTTTAGCACCGTCATACGTGGTATGGCTTCGATAGGTCGTCGCCCATGCGCCAGAGCGTTTGCCTTTACGGGCGAAGGGATCCAGGTACCACAATCCAATTAACTTGCCAGAGTCTTTGTCGGTGACTTCCCATACTTTTACGTCCGGGTGGAACACCGGCACAGAGCCTTCTGGCACAGGTTTAAAGTCAAAATTGAACAAGCGGCCGGCTACGTAGAACATCGCCTCGCGAAGTTTATCCAACTGCAGATATTGTTTTACTTCGTTGGAGTCCAGGTCGTACTTGGCTTTACGCACTTTCTCGGCGTAATAGCGATAGTCCCAGGGCTTAATGGTAATGTCGTCACCCAGCTCGTCGGCAATAGCCTGCATATCGGCAACTTCTTCTTCAACGCGGGCAATGGCGGCTGGCCATACCTTCATCATCAGGTCCATGGCATTTTCAGGCGTTTTCGCCATGCGGTCTTCCAAACGCCATTGGGCATAGTTTTCGTAGCCCAGTAATTTAATGCGTTCGTGACGCAGTTCCAGAATGCGTTTAACCAGCGCATTATTGTCGAACTCATCGCCGTTATCACCACGGCTATAGTAGGTTGTCCAAACCTTTTCGCGTAAATCGCGGTGAGTTGAATAGGTCAGAAAGGGATCCATGGAAGAACGGGTATTGGTAATGGCGTATTGCCCTTCTTTTCCGCGTTCAGTTGCTGCCGCTGCGGCTGCTTTTACAAAGGACTCTGGTAAACCGTCCAGTTGGTCTTCGGTTATGTAGGTAACGTAGTTTTCTTCGTCAGCCAGCACATTGTTGGAGAATTTGGTGTGCAAGCTGGCTAATTCTTTATTAATTGCCGCGTATCTGGCTTTTGCTTCGCCTTCAAGCGTCGCGCCGTTCCGGGCAAAGCCATTGTAGATCAACCAGGTAATGCGTTGCTCTTCGTCGGTTAAGGTCGCCAACTCATCACTTTCGTAAACGGCTTTAATGCGGTTGAATAGCTTCTCGTTCTGATTGATCTTAGAGCGGTAATCAGACAGCTTCGGCGATAACTCACGCTGAATCTCACGAAACTCCGGGCTGGACTTGTTTGAGCTCCAGATGCCGTAGTAGGTGTATACATTGCTAATTGCGCTGCCGGCTCTTTCCATTGCGACAATGGTATTTTCAAACGTCGGTGCTTCAGGATTGTTAGCAATGGCATCAATTTCTGCCAGGTGCTCAGCCATAGCAGCTTCCATGGCAGGCATAACATCACTGAGGTCCATTTTGTCAAACGCCGGTACGCCGCCATAAGGGCCTTTGTAGTCCTGAAGCAATACGTTATCTGCTACTGTCGTTTCAGCCTGGGCAGGTGCGGCGCTGTTGGTTGATTGCGTTTCAGGTGCTTGTGAACATCCGGCCAGTGCCATGACAATCGCAGCAGCCGTTAGGGTATGGGTGAGTTTTATCATAGGATTTACTTCAACTTCTCTGTCGTTCTTATTTCTTCAACAGGAGTCCAGCTTTGGGACCCTGCGTGCATCAACTTATCAGTGTATGTGCAGGTAACAGATTGTGAAAGGTATTTTAACGCGATGATTTGCACCAGACCGCTTTTACAATGAGTCTGGCGCAAAGGTTGATATGCGTGGCTACGCGAAAACGACGGTTTTATTGTGGTGAATAATAACGCGGTCCTCAAGGTGATAGCGGACGCCATGGGCCAGCGCGTTTACTTCGCAGTCTTTCCCTTTGCGTACCATGTCAGTCGCAGAATCACTGTGGCTGATGCGCTTGACGCTTTGTTCAATGATCGGACCTTCATCCAAATCACTGGTAACGTAGTGACAGGTTGCGCCAATCAGTTTTACGCCGCGTTCATAAGCCTGCTGGTAGGGTTTTGCACCAGCAAATGACGGCAGGAAGCTATGGTGAATATTGATCACTTTACCTGCCAGCTTCTTACAAAGGCTGTCTGGCAAAATTTGCATAAAGCGGGCGAGCACCGTCAGATCAATCTTGTATTCATCCAACAGTACTTCGATTTGTTTGAACGCAGCCTCTTTACCTAGGGTCTTAAAGTCTACCCAGTGGAATGGGACTTTATACCAGTCTGCAAACTGCTTTAATTGCGGGTGGTTACCAATAATACAAGGAATATCGCAATGCAGCTCGCCTGTGTGCCAGCGATGTAAAATATCAACTAAACAATGTGATTCCAGGCTCGCCAGTAACGCTACGCGCTGCTTTTTGCTGGAGTCTGTTAGTTTCCATTCCATTTGGAAGTGATTCGCCAATGGCGTGAATTCTTCAATAAAACGGTCGTAAGACAGATTGATTGAGTCTGTGCTGATTTCGTGGCGCATAAAAAAGCGACCGGTTTGCAGATCAGTATGATGGCTGGCTTCAAGGATAGAAGCATTGTGATCGGCAAGAAACTGAGAAACGCCAGCCACCAGGCCAACCTGGTCCGGGCAATCGATGATGAGTCTAAAGGTGTGATGCATGGTTATATATGGTGATAAATAGTGCTCCCTTTTTACCGAGCGACAGGCGTGCTGTAAAGAGGAAATGCCCTAAAAATGACCTCTTTGTAGCTTTTCCCTTACAGAATGGCTGCTTCTGAATGGCCAGGAGTGTTTCACCGGGTAGCGAACGCCACTGGGTGTCGACACCGATTCAAATAAATGGAATTGACTAAACTGACAGGTTAGCTGCGGTGCGAACAGCGGTGGCGGATAATCCTCTTTGGTATTACGGATAAGCGTAACGTGAGGCCGGTATTCTCTTCGCTCAACGTCTATTCCTGCCTGCCTGGCAGCGCTATTTACTCTTGCTGCCAGTGACATCAGCGAGGCGGGCGGCGCTGTTGGTGCCGCCAACAGTATCTTCGGGCCTTGCCAAAACGCGGTCATATCAAGCGTTACCTCGAACGGCGTTGCCGTGACGTCGTCGAGGTTGGCAATGACCGTTTCGTGCTGGCGGTCATTAATGTTGCCTAAGAAACAAAGCGTAATGTGAAAGTTTGCGGCTGGGACGGGCTTTGGCTGGCGTACCGGCACTTTGGGTTGATTTGCGGTTCTGGCATTGGATGAGGGCAGACCCGGCAGGCTTTTCTCCCGCCAGCTTTCCAACGCGAGTTTGTCCTGTGCCGATAAATCCAAACCGATAAAGCTTCGCATAACGTGACGACCTGCAGTGTTGAGTCATGGTTAAGGGTGAACTGTGCAAGGGCACAATGCTACTATACCTGCTTATTCAAGTATAAGCCCGGTGTGTTACTTTGCCTGTGGGGCAGCCAACAACGCACCTGTATTAGTAGACTCTGATGTTGTGAGACCCGTTCCGGTATGACGCTTCCTGTAGAATCTTTGCTGGCGCCGCTGTGCGATGCGCTGAATACACATGATGTTTTATTGAGTGCACCACCGGGGGCGGGTAAATCAACGGCCATCCCATTAGCGCTGTTAGCCCGGAGCAAGCAACGTATTGTTATGCTGCAACCGAGGCGTGTCGTGGTTAAACAACTCGCCGCCTTTTTGGCTGAGCAGTTGGGTGAATCGGTAGGGCAAACCGTGGGGTATCGCATAAAAGGCGAGCAAGCGGTAAGTCAGAACACCCGGCTGGAAATTATTACCGAAGGTATTCTAAGTCGTCGAATCCAGCAGGACCCGGAGCTCGACGGCGTCGATATCATCCTATTCGATGAGTTTCACGAGCGGAATCTGCATAGTGATTTTGGTTTGGCATTGGCCATTGAGGTTAAGCAGGCGTTGCGTGACGATCTTCGGTTACTGGTGATGTCGGCTACACTCGATGTCTCTCCTATACAGGCGTTGCTTCCCGAGGCCGAAGTGCTGCACAGCGATGGGCGTCAGTTTCCCGTTGAGGTCAATTATCTGGGCCAATGCCAACATCATGAGTTGGTAAATAGTCTGTCAAAACACGTACGCCTAATAGCAGAACGTGAATCAGGCGATATATTGGTTTTCCTGCCGACGGTGAAGCATATCTTACAGCTTCAACAGCAGTTAAATGCCTCTTTGCCAGACAATGTGGACGTTATGCTGCTGTACGGGAATCTGCCGCTGGCTGAGCAACAGCGAGCACTCAGACCCTTGGAGCAAGGAAGAAGAAAGATCATTCTTGCAACCAATATAGCGGAAACCAGTTTAACCATTGAAGGGATCAGTGTGGTCATCGACAGTGGTCGTGAATTGGTTGCCGAATACCACCCGAAGAGTCAGATGACAGAGCTTTCGCTGCAAATGATTTCTCAGGCTTCTGCCGAGCAGCGCAAAGGCCGGGCAGGTCGTCTCGCTGCAGGCAAGTGCTATCGGCTATGGAGCGAAGATGTGCAGGGGCGCCTGCGTAAGTTTAGTCAGCCTGATATCCACACCCAGGACATCACTGGGTTAGTGTTGCAATCTGCAGCGTGGGGGACGCCGGTAAGTGAATTGGCCTTGCTGGATATGCCGTCGGCAGCACAGCTTCAATCGGCCGTTCACACTTTGGTGCAGCTTGGTGCCTTCTCAAAACAGGGCGATATTACATCGTTAGGACGTCAGGCTGCGCAACTTCCCGTGCAACCCCGCACAGCCAGCATGCTACTGAAGGTGAAAGCCCTGACGGATGAAACCGGCGACAGTGACTGGCTGGTGGCTGGTGGGGTAATAGCAGCGCTCAGTGAAGACCCGCCCAAGTATTCAGGCTGGGATGTACATCTTTGCCTCAAGCAGTTGCAAGGTCAGGCGAGACAAAGGGTGACAGAACAAGCGCTGCGCCTGGTGAATCTCTTGCGAGGCAAAGTAGGCAAGTCATCATTTTTCAAGGTGGATGAGACTAAATTGGCAGTGGCCATTGGGTTACTCAATCCCGATTGGATAGCGTGTAAGCAATCCAATGGCACCTTTAAACTGGCCCAGGGTGTAGGTGCTGAGCTCTCAGCGGACGCCTATTTCAATGGCGACTGGCTGGCAGTTCTGTCGGGACAACGTCGGGGCGCATCCATGCAAATTCGTTTAGCCCAGCCTATCGACATTGCGGTATTAAAAACGCATTTCGCAATTGGATTTAGTGAAAAAGAAGCCCTTTTTTACGATGCAACTGCCGATTCCCTGCGCGCAGAATCCCAGCAGTGCTTTGGTGAAATTGTGCTAAGTCGTCAGCCACTGGCAAAAGCCGGTGTCTCGTCTCGAGGTGATTTCTGGCGGGAATGGTTGTCAGGAAAGCCTCTGAAAGACTGGCCAAATAACGCGGTACTTATGCCAACAATACACCGCTTGTGCATGGCAAGAACGCTTAATCTTGAATACAAACACTACGGCGAAACACACACCTGGCCGGAACCTACCGCTGGTTGGATACTAGCCTGTGAAGCTGTACACAGTGCATTACAACACTGCCAGTCCGTGGCACAACTGAAACAACTTCCCTGGGACAAACTCCTGTTTCAATCAATGCCCTGGCCACTGCAGGAAGCGCTAAACAGCCAGTTGCCAGACGCAATAACGGTACCCAGCGGAACCCGCCGCGCGCTGCGCTACGACAGTCCGACCAGAGTCGTATTGTCAGTGAAAATGCAGGAAGTATATGGCAGCAGTGAACCGGTATGCATTGCCAACGGGCGTCAGACTGTTACCGTTGAATTACTCTCACCCGCTAACCGGCCCATTCAAACCACCGATGACCTGCCAGGCTTTTGGAAAGGCAGCTATGTCGAGGTGCGCAAGGAAATGAAAGGCCGTTACCCCAAACACATCTGGCCGGAAGATCCGACCACTGCTCAAGCGACGATTCGAACTACAAAGCCTAAGTAACTGATTCGTCATATTTATTTGCTACTTTGTTCTTTTGGCTAATTGACATCGATCAATGAAACCCCGACCAAGGTCTGATTTTCCCATTGTCAGATTAGGTTTATAGATGGTTATATAGTAAACGGTTATTTGGTAAGCAATAGCAAAAGAGGAAACAGCATGAGCAGAGTAGCACTCGTCACAGGTGGGACACGAGGGATTGGTGAAGCAATTTGTACTACGTTAAAAGCCGCAGGCTATACGGTAGTTGCTAACTATGGTGGGAATGATCAAGCCGCGCAGGAATTTACCGAGCGTACGGGGATCGCAGCAATGAAGTTTGATGTGTCAGACTTCGAAAAAACCAAAGAAGCAATTTCGCAAATTGAAGCAGACTTTGGACCAGTGGATGTGCTCGTGAACAATGCGGGGATTACCCGAGATGGCACAATGCATCGAATGACCTTTGAGCAATGGAATGCGGTGATTCAAACGAACCTTGCGTCGTGTTTCAACACATGTCGCGCGGTGATTGAAGGTATGCGTGAGCGTAGCTTTGGTCGCATTGTGAACATCGGCTCAATCAACGGACAGGCCGGCCAGTATGGGCAAGTAAACTATGCTGCGGCAAAATCCGGTATCCACGGTTTTACCAAGGCACTGGCTCAGGAAGGGGCAGGCAAAGGCATAACTGTTAATGCCATTGCACCAGGTTACATCGATACTGATATGGTACGCGCTGTACCTGAAGATGTACTGGCTAAAATCGTTGCAAAAATTCCGGTGGGTCGTTTAGGCAAACCAGAAGATATTGCCGAAGGTGTATTGTTCTTGATCCGGGATGAGTCCAGCTTTATTACCGGCTCAACGCTGTCGATTAACGGCGGCCAACACATGTATTAATTTGCTTACAATAATAACGTACATGAGTTAACGGAGGTTCAAGTGCCTGATTTTTGCTGTTCTCAGGCACTTTGAAACACAACGGCTCAGGAGTTAGGGGTAATCGTTACGCCCAACGCTTCCATAACCGACAAGGACGGAAAACCATCGGCTACCATGTCCTGACTTAACTGGAACTGTCTTATACCTTCACGGGTCGCAGGGCCAAGAATACCGTCAGCGCCACCCACATCAATACCACGTGCATTAAGACTTTGCTGCAAGGCAATTATATGATTCCGGCTATACGCAGGCAGATCCGGTAAAGAAGCAATCATTTTCCCGTCACCTGCAATTCGATCTGCGAGTCGCCCTACGGCAATCGCGTAGAACTCTGAATTATTCCAGCGCATGATCACTCTGAAATTAGGGTAGGCCAGAAAAGTAGGTCCTTCATGACCCGCTGGCATGACAAGATAGCTGGCAATATCGCTCTCGCCTAATGCATCACCTTTAGCTTTGGTGACACCCATGTCATTCCATTCTGTGACAGATTTACGGTTACTGTAACCCAACAGGCGATAATCAAAACTCTCAGGTAGCATGACTTCGCGTCCCCACCGGAACCCCGGCTGCCAGCCGAGCTGTGCCAGGAAGTTTGCCGCAGACGTCAACGCATCTGCTTCACTGTCCCATAAATTGATCTGGCCGTCATTGTCACCGTCAACGGCGTAGGCGGCGTAAGCTGATGGCATAAACTGGGTGTGACCCATTGCGCCCGCCCAGGAGCCTACCATGCGTTCCTGATCCAGCGATTGCGCTTCCAGCAGTTTTACGGCGGTAATCAGTTCTTTGCTGAAGAACGTACTACGGCGCGGATCACAAGCCAGTGTTGCCAGTGAATCAAGTACAGGCATTTTGCCTTTGTAGCCGCCAAAGTTTGTTTCAAGCCCCCAGAAAGCGAGCAGATAATGGGCAGGGATACCGTATTTTTTTGTCAGGTCGGCTAATAGCTCTTTGTGCTTAGCTGCCAGCTCACGGCCTTTGTTAATTCGCCAGTCGTTGACACGTTTACTGAAATAACCTGGGAAGGTTTGTACGAACTCAGGCTGACTTCTGTCGAGTTCAATTACCCTTGGTTGATATTTTATTTTGCTGAACACCTGTTGGGCGATGGGCTCACTGACACCGCCCTCAACAGCACGTTGTTGAAGTCCGGCTTTGCAGCTATCAAAGTCGTCCTGAGCTGTCTGTGCGTTTGCGACATGGCTCAGCGTCAGTCCGCTAAAAATAAGACCTGTGGTGGATGCGCGAAGCAGAAGGCGAAGGGTTCCTGAAATGGTACGGCGCATGCAATACTCCCTGAAATAATGAGAGCCCATGCTAACGCAAAGCGCTGGCATGGGCGAGTCTGTATCAGGCGTATTTGTGAATAAAATCGGTGATTAACGGACGGATATGCTGACGGAACTTAGAGCCACTAAAAATGCCGTAGTGGCCAGCACCGGGCTGCACATGGTGTTTACGCATCGAATGCGGAATATTTTTACACAAGTTTTGTGCGGCTTCCGTTTGCCCTAACCCGCAGATGTCGTCGTCAGCACCTTCAACTGTCATCAACGGTGTGTTTTCGATGGCTTCGAAACTAACAGGCTCACCCTGATAGGTAATCGCGCCGCGTGCCAGTTCATTATTTTTGAAAACGCGTTCAATGGTTTCCAGATAGAACTCAGCTGGCATGTCGAGCACCGCCAGATATTCATCGTAAAAAGCGCGGAAACGATCAGCGTCTTCTTCTTCACCAAAGATCAGATTTTGGTAGAAGTTAACGTACTTCTTCATGTGGGTTTTCTGATTCATACTAATGAACCCACCCAGTTGCATGAATCCCGGATACACCTTTCGGCCTTCACCAGGGTAACCATGAGGCACCGTCATAATCGCCACGTTTCGAAACCATGACATTGGGTGTTTGGTAGAAAACTCATTTACCCGCGTCGGGTTTTTACTGGTGTCGATTGGGCCTGCCATCAGCGTTAATGAACGAGGGACGCATTCATTCTTCTTCTCAGCCATTACGGCTGTAGCAATCAGCGCCTGAACGGTTGGCTGGCAAATGGCAATAACGTGAGTACCTGGTCCAAGGAACTCTAAGAATTCAATGAGGTATCCGACGTAACAGTCAAAACTAAACGGGCCTTCGTCTAGCGGTACTTCCCGAGCATCGGCCCAGTCGGTAATGTATACTTCGTGATCGGGTAGCAGTGCTTCTACTGTACCTTTTAACAGGGTGGCAAAATGCCCTGACAAAGGGGCCACCAACAACACTTTGTGGTCGTCTCTTACGCCAACGCGATTGAAGTGAATCAGGTCACAAAACGGCTTGCTGTAAGCCACTTCTTCTTTTACCTGATGGTATTTACCATCAATGGTGATTTCGTCGATATTAAACCCCAGTTTTTCATAGCGACGAGTCAGGCGCATTGCGGTTTCCAGGGAAGCTTTGGTCATACGACCGGGAAACGTATGGGAAAAGGGGTTCGACGGATGACTCGCAATATCATTCATCAAGCTAAAGCCTTCGTGCATAATTTGTGCACTGCGGGCCATGTAATCATAGGCTTGGTAGTTCATTCGGTCACTCCTAACAATACAACAAGAACGAGCGCTGAGTAGGACAACTAGGGTTTACATCAGTTCATTTTTTGTAAAAAAAATGTAACACAAGACGCAAAAGAGGGCCATAGATACCTACAGCCCTCTTACTTGTTCTTTAGTCTTACTTAGCAGCGAATTTAGACGTAAATTCTTCGCTCATACCTTTCAGCATTTCACCCGCTTTGGTTTGTGCTTCAGTGATTAAGGTGTAGCTGCTCTTAGCAGATTCAGTCATTTTTTCCTGAACACCTTCCAGATACGCTTTTTGCGTTTCAGCAAGGCTCATCAGGTCTTTCTGCTGGCTTGCTGTTTCAACGAATGACATGCCGTCAGACAACAGAGTAGAAAACAAGCTGTTTTGCTTCTCTGCTAATTCTTGCATGGTATTCATGTTCAGCGTCGCTAAATCTGTAACAGGCTTCATTGCAGTTTGGAACTTCTCTGTCATTTGCTCGATCATGGTGTCTCTCCTTAAAAAGAGTCGTTAGTTAACTTTCTGATTTGGTAGAAGGCGCTGCTTTGGCCGGCGCTTTCCTGGTAGTCGTGGTTTTACGTGCACGCGTTGTTTTCTTTGCTGCTGGCTTTGGAGCCTCAGCGGGCTTTGCTTCTGCAGCCGGGGCCGGCGTTGCAGCTGGTGCTTCAACAGCCTTTTCTGGCGCTGGCTTAGGTGCTTCTGCCTTTACTGCAGCAGGCTCCGCTTTCGGCTTGGCCGGTGCTTTTGGCTTTGGCGTCGCTTTCGCTGCGGGTTTAGGCGTTGCCTTCTTCGGCGCAGCTGGCGCTTTAGGTGCTTCAGCTACGGCTGTTTTTGCTGCCTCAACCCCTTCGTCCAACGAGGTTTTCATTACGTCTTTTAGTTCGGCCTGCATGTGGCTGAGCGTTGAGTACGCCCCTTTCGATGCCATAGCGAAACGGTCGCGCATGGATTCGGCATATTCAGAACCAGCGGCAACCACCCCTTTTACCTCGGTCTGTACCGTCACGCTTTCAATAAATTTCACGCTGTCGGTGAGTAAACCGGTAAATAGCTCAGTTTGATTTTGCGACAGGTCTTCCATTGCCTTTGCATTCATCGCCATCAGCGAATTGATCGGCTTTGATGATTTCTTTAACTGTTCTGAAAATTTGCCAAACATATAACACTCCCATCCGAAGTCTATACTTGCTGCGCTGCAGCATGAGTTGGTTATATATTAGACAGCTTGGCTGGAAATGGTCAAGGGTATTTTTGTTGCAATGCAGCAAAACGCTAGAACATTATAGAATATACATGTAATTTTTTATGCTGCATTGCAGCAGTTGTGGCCAGGAAAGGTACCTGAATGACGGGCTATTACTTCTTAGGCGGCTTTTGTGACTTGGTCCAAACGTCCAGGTTTTGCTCCATCATTTTGCTAAACAAGCCTAGTGGTGAGGTGTCGACCATGTTTTTCATCATGCCCTGGAGCTGGTCCTGTTGTTCCATAAAGTTCACCAGGCTTTGCTCAAGGTATTCGCGTAAAAATACCTGCATGTCGGAGTCGTAAAACCGAATAAGCTGCATTAACAGCTTGTTGGTGAGAATGGATTGTTGTTCGTTAGTTTCAGATTCACTGATGATCTGCAGCAGGATGGTTTTGGTAACGTCTTCGCCAGACTTGGAATCGACAACGTTAAACTCGGTGCGGGCTTTAACCAAGGCTTTAATGTAATCCATGTTCACGTACTGACTCTGAGCGGTGTCGTAGAGTCGGCGGTTGGGGTACTTTTTGATCGTGATCATGGTGATTACTCTTTGCAGTTGATGTGCGCAATGTAGCGTAAAAGCTGGCAAAAGAGCAAATATAAGCCGCTACCGGAAGCCGATAGCGGCGTGATTACAACTAATCGAGCCGTTTTTTAACGTAACTGCCTGGCGCTGCTTCCACAGCCGGGTAGGCCTTGTGCTTGCCTGGCTTGGGTGCGGTAACTTTGGTGCTGTCATGCGTTGCCAACCACTGATGCCAGTCTGGCCACCATGAGCCTTCAACTTGCTCCGCACCGTCGAACCAACTGGCGGCTGTATCGGGCAGTTCGGTATTTACCCAATGCGGATATTTACCTTTGTCTGGAGGGTTGATAACACCGGCAAGGTGACCGGAGCCCGCCAGAACAAAGCGCGTATCGCCGCCGACCAGCTGGGTGCCCTGATAGGCTGCCTGCCACAACACAATGTGGTCGGCTATAGTAGACAGGAAATACACTGGCATATCGATGTTGCCCAAATCAATGGGCACGCCATCGATCACAATCGCGCCGGGCGTTTTGAGTTTGTTTTCCCAGTACATGGTGCGCACGTACTGTTTGAAACAGGCTGACGTGATGTTGGTTGCATCACTGTTCCAGTACAAAATGTCGAAGGCGGCCGGGTCCTGACCTTTCAGATAGTTGTTAATAAAGTAAGACCAGAACAGGTTGTTTTCTCTCAGCAAGCTGAAGCTCAAGCCGAGTATCCGGCCGTCATAAACGCCTTTAATATCGGCGTTTTGTTCCATGGCATTCAGGCTTTCTTCCGTGAGATAGTTGCCTATTTCACCGGGCTCACTAAAGTCCAGTAGTGTCGTTAGGAGTGTGAGCGACAAAATCCGTTCGTCCCCCTGTGCCCGTAAGTACGCCGAGGTCATTGCCGACAAGGTGCCGCCCACACAAAAGCCGACCATGTTCACTTTGGGTTGACCGGTAATGTTGCATACAACGTCCAGCGCTGCGATAGGACCGTGTTTCATGTAGCTCACAAAGTCATGGTCTGCGAGAGACTTGTCGGGGTTTACCCAGGAAATCATAAACACACTGAAGCCGGCATCCAACAGACCTTTTACCGCCGATTTTTTCTCGTCCAGATCCAGAATGTAGTACTTATTGATGAACGGTGGTACGAACAGAATGGGCGGTGCGTAGGTTTTCGCTTTCTTCGGCGTGTAGTGAATCAGTTGGATCAGGTCGTTTTGATACACAATGTCGCCGGGGGTGGTTGCCAGATTGCCACCTAATTCAAACGCAGACATGTCGGTTTGCGTGATCTTAAAGGCTTCCAGCGGGCTGTGTTCTAAGTCCCGCATGAAGTTTTCTATGCCTTTCAGCATGCTCTGGCCTTTGCTTTTCAGAATTTCTTCGCATACTTCCGGGTTAGAAAACAGGTAGTTCGTCGGTGCAACGGAATTAATGTACTGACGGGTATAGAACTTTACCTGCTCTGCTGACTTCGGGTCAGCAAACGTCATGGAGTCCATCATGCCCTGTAGCATTTTTGAATTGATCAGGTACGCTTGTTTCAGGTAATTGAAAACCGGGTTTTCTGACCAGTCACTGTGACTAAAGCGGCGGTCGCCGCGTTCTTCAGCTGCAACGGTTTCAGCCTTTTCACCAAACATCGCTTTGGTGGCCTGTTGCCACAGCTCAGTTTGCTGGCGCATAAACGCCATTTGGTTTTCGATTAACTTTGAGGTGTCGACCTGCACGTTTTCAGCCAGTTTACTGGTGAGTAAGGTCTGCAGGTGTTCGGGGTCAAACATAGCGGCGGTATCGGTACTGCCAGCCTGACGCGTCAGAATTTTCTGAACCATGCTATTAAACTGCTCGGCATATTGATTCAGCGTGTCCAAAATTTCGTTGTGGTCCTGTTGCTGCACAAGCACTCCTTGTGTGGGCTATTTCTTTGTAGTGGCAGCGCCAGTGGCGATACCTTCCATCATTTTCTGATAAAAACTAAATGCCTGCTGACTGCCGTCCAGGTAGGGCTTCAGCATGGTCATCATGGCTTCCTGATTACCGTTTTTCATTTGTTCGGTAAACATGGCAATAGACGCTTCGTGAATTTTGGTCATATCTGGCCAGCCCAATAACTCGCGTGCTTCAGACGGCGACAGATCAATGTCGATAGAGATTTTCATGGTACACTCCTTTTTCTGGCTGGCTATTGCGTGGTGACACGCAATGACACACGCATTTTCTGGCAATTTTTGTGCAAAACGCGTGCTGAACAGCGGGCATTCTGAAAATACGATCCTGAATGCTTAGCTCGTTACAGAGTAAAAAGTGTACATTCGCTTGTCTAGTCTGATGAGCCAAAAGTATGATGCAGCGCACAAATTTATTGTTATCCAGGTCAGCACTGACAACACCGTAATCTCAGTTTACACTGCTTAACGTTTAGAATTAGTGGAAGATTTGTGACACCCCGATCGAAAAAAACAGCCGAACCTACCGTTAAAAAACGCCGCTGGTGGGGGATCACCTGGAAATTACTGTTGTTACTGAGCGTCTTGTTCGGGGCTTACCTGTTCTATCTCGACGCGCAAATTAAGCATCACTTTTCCGGCAACAAATGGCAGGTGCCTGCTCAAATCTATGCGCGCCCTTTGCAAATTGAAGTGGGTGAGGAAATCACGCGCAAAGAAATTACCGATGAGCTCAAGCTGCTCGGTTATCGCAAAGTCGCGCAGCCATCAGGGAGTGGTGAATACAGTGTCGCCAGAAGCGCAATTGAAGTGTTCAGACGCGCGTTTCACTTTCCGGGAGGGTATCAACCGTTACAGCGTGTATTGATCAGTTGGGACGGTGCGCGTATAGGTGCAATTCGCAATGTTGATTCTGGTCAGGCGCTGACTTCCATGCAACTGGAGCCCTGGCTGGTTACGCGTCTGGCAAGTGGCAGTAGCGAAGACCGGATGCTGGTAAAGCTCGACGAGGTACCACCGCTACTGGTCAAGGCGCTGACGCTGGTGGAAGACCGGGATTTTTATTCTCACCACGGTGTGGCGCCCCTGTCTATTCTGCGAGCCTTAATCGCTAACATCGCTGCAGGTAAAACGGTACAGGGTGGCAGTACGCTGACCCAGCAACTGGTTAAAAACCTGTATTTAAGCCGTGAGCGGTCGATTGAGCGCAAAGTAAAAGAAGCCCTGATGGCGATCATCATTGATGCGAGATACAGCAAGGATGCCATCATTCAGGCCTACTTAAATGAAGTCTTCCTGGGCCAAAGTGGCAGTATGGCGGTGCACGGGTTCGGACTGGCCAGCTATTTCTTCTTCGACCGGCCCATCAAGGAACTGGACGAAACCGAAATCGCGTTGATGGTGGCGATGATCAAGGGGCCATCATTTTACAATCCGCGCAAATACCCTGATCGCGCCATTGAGCGTCGCAACCTGGTACTGCGGTTACTCATGGAAGCGAATGAAATTACGCCGCAGGATTACGAAATGGCGGTATCCCGGCCTCTGAATATAGCCAGTGGAGATAGCCTGGCAACCGGCAAACACCCTGCATTTATGTCGCAGGTCAAACGTGAATTACAGTCCATACTGGCCGACCCGAACATTCGGGAGTCGGGAGTAAAAGTCTTCACTACATTGGACATTCATGCTCAGCGGCGAGCGGAAAAAGCCCTGACGTCGACACTGAATAAGTTGCAATCAGGCCGCGATGTACCCCTTGAAGGCGCGATGCTGGTGACGGATATTGCCAGTGGACAACTGCGGGCTATTGTTGGTGGGAAAAACGCTGGCTACGCGGGCTTTAATCGGGCTCTGGATGCGGTGCGCCCCATTGGCTCGCTGGCAAAACCAGCGGTGTACGTGGCTGCGCTGTCCGAGCCTGCAAGGTATCACCTGGCGACGCCGCTGGAAGACAATCCGCTCACCATTGAAGACGAGCACGGGGAGCCGTGGCAGCCTCAGAACTTTGATAAAACCTTTAGTGGCTCGGTACCATTGCTGTATGCACTGGCGAGATCACTCAACGTGCCTACGGTGAATCTTGGGCTGGAACTTGGCATCGACAAAGTCGCAACAATGCTCAGGCAGCTTGGTGTAAAACGCGACTTCCCAATGGTGCCATCGTTAACATTGGGGGCAGTAGCGCTTACGCCTTTTGATACCACACAAATGTATCAAACGCTGTCTAACAACGGCGCGTATCGACCACTGCATGCGGTGAGTGCAATTGTCAGTGCGAATGATCACCTTATGTGGCGTCATTCTGAATACGGTGAGCAACGCGTAGAAGAAGAAGCAGCCTATCTGCTTAACTATGCACTGTATAAAGTGACTACCGACGGTACGGCAAAATCGCTGGGACGGACTTTTCCGAATGTAAACATGGCGGGTAAAACCGGCACAACGGATGACTACCGCGACAGCTGGTTTGCCGGTTTCGATCGCAATCACCTGACTACCGTTTGGGTAGGCAACGACGACAACAATTCGATTGGTTTAACCGGGGCCAGCGGGGCTTTGCCTGTGTTTATTGCCTATCAGCAGTTACAGGAGCCCAAATCTTTGTCGCGCAGGTTCCCTGACGGCCTGGGAATTGCGCATTTCGATCCCAATACCGGTGAAGTGGTGGTGGCAGGATGCCCCAATAGCATGAGTGTGCCTGCCGTACTGGATGTATTGCCGCCAGCGCAGCAAGACTGCTTTGGTAAACCCGTTGCACCGAAAAAATCGAAGACAAAGGCCACTAAAAAGTCCTGGTGGGAACGTTTGCTCGGCCTGTAGCCGCAACTGCACTGCCACAGAAAAAAACTCAGGAAATTGCAATGCGTATGCAATTCCTGAGAAGTGGCACTACGGGAGTAGTTCGGTTCTGTCAAAAAAAAGGGGGTTAGTGCGCAACCGTATCTGAGGTAAACAAATAACGAATACCATTAAAAATACCCAGCGCTACCACATAGGCCAGTACCGGGCCTAACACCAACCATAAAATAAAGCTGTAAGTGATCATATCCTGCACCTCGCTGTTCCATGTCCTGCTAACCTGTAAGTCGCAGCAACTATTGCGATAGTTGTGCCAATGCTCATAAAAATTTTAAGTGGCTGATTTACCTAGCTATTTAATTTTCATCAGTATTAATTTGCTAACACGCTTTTACCAAGGATCGGTGAAAATCACACATTATTCGTCAATCACGCCACTCTCTATAACTGGTTAATCACACTATAAATGTGTGTAAGCTCAGGGGGATAATGAGAAAAAACGATAAAGTCGATGGAATATTCCGGTTGGCTTCATTTCTCAGACTCATGATTTACTGCCACCTGACTTAGTTTTACAGGGGAAGCAGTTATGCAAAACGTTCTACGCGCTATTGGCGTATTGTTTGTCACTGGATTGTCGTTCAATGTATGGGCAAATAACGAAGGTAGTGGCTGTGAATTGCAGCTTGAAGCCAATGACCGCATGCAGTTTGTGCAAAAGCAACTGATGGTGGATTCGGCTTGTGAAACCGTTTCTATTTTGCTGAAGCACAGCGGTAAGTTGCCAGTGGCGGCAATGGGTCACAACGTGGTTGTTGCTTTGGAAAGTGATATGCAGGGAATCGCGGCTGATAGCTTTAAAGCCGGTGTCGCTAATCGTTTTGTAACACCTGGCGATAAACGGGTGATTGCGGCATCTGATGTTATTGGCGGCGGTGAGTCAACCCGGGTATCGTTTGCTACTGCGCTGTTAGATCCGGCACAGCGCTATGTATTCTTTTGCGCTGCACCGGGGCATTGGGTCATGATGAAAGGCGAATTGGTTATGTTGCCCTGATCTTAGTCCAGGCTTGTAATGCCAGCGCAATTATTGCGCCGGCAACAACGCCGGCAATGCCGTCAAATGTAATACTCAGTAGTAAACTAAAAGACGGCGCCAGCGCAATAAAGGCTTCTGCAATGTGGTGCAGAAAGCCAATACTGTGGGTCAGAATACCGCCACCAACCAGGAACATGGCGATGGTTCCGGCAACCGATAAAAATTTCATGAGTGCCGGTGCCGCAGTCAGCATGAAGCGGCCACCCAGTCGTTGCGCTGTATTAAAAGAGCCCGTTAACGACTTACGCAACAGGTAAAGGCCAAAGTCGTCCATTTTCACAATGGCTGCGACTAATCCGTATACGCCGACCGTAAATGCAATACTCAGTCCGCTTAGGATCAATATTTGCGACATCAAATCGGCTTCCTGAATACTCCCCAGTGTGATGACCACGATTTCCGCAGACAAGATAAAATCGGTGCGGATAGCGCCTTTGATTTTGTTTTTTTCCATGGCAACCAGGTCAACGCTGCTGTCTGACAGCTTATTAAGCCGGGTTTCCGCGTTGTCTTCGTCGTCGTGAGAGAAAAACCATTTGTGGAGCAACTTTTCTGCGCCTTCAAAGCACAAATACAACCCGCCAATCACCAGCAATATGGTAATAAGCACAGGTACAAATGCGCTAATTAACAATGCTGCGGGCACCAGTATTAATTTGTTGATGAACGAGCCTTTGGCTACGGCCATGACGACCGGGATTTCGCGATCTGGCTTTACCCCCTGCACCTGGTTGGCGTTTAGCGCTAAATCGTCGCCTAGCACGCCGGCTGTCTTTTTAGCGGCCATTTTTGACATCACTGCGATGTCGTCGAGCATGGTGGCGATGTCGTCCAGTAAGGCAAGTAAGTTTGCTGCAGCCACGTTTAGTTGTCCTTGTCGAGATGGGTTTTATTCAGCCGTTTATCGATAAACTGCTGAAAGTCGTTTCGTTGGGTGCACTTTACATTGCCACCGAATAGTCCTGCAACTACTGCCAGCGAACTATTCACGCCTTTGTCACAATTAATCTGATGTTCACCTGGTGTCGGCTCTGGTTTGGGATCGTATTCTCCAATACGAAGGTCCGGTGAGTTTTTCTGTTGCCGGTAAGCGCGCGCAGCGGCTTCAGCCATATCTTGCTGCATTTGCATCTGTTGTTGTTGCAGCGACTGACCAATCGATTGACGAATACTGCGACTGGCAGGAGCCGGGCTGTCTGCAGACTGTGTCAGGATTTCCCCGTTAGCAGGCTGTTCTGCAGGTGGCTGAGCGTCGGGCTGTGTATCGGGCTCGACCGGAGGTTCTGAGACGTTAGGGGCCGGCGTTGGCTCAGCCGGTGCGACTGGCTCTGGCGCAACTTCGGTTGTCGTGACAGGAACTTCGTTTTTGGGCTCGACATCAGGCAATACAGGTTCTGGCTCTAGAGGCGCTGTCTCGGGCGGAGCCGGAGGTAAACGAATGAGTACTGCCTTTATGGTTGGCTCTGAAACTTCTGGTGGAACAGGCGTTGTCCACGACAGCGAACAGATAATTGCCGCATGTACCAGAACTGAAAGCAACAGGATCCCCCACAGTGCCTTGGACTGTGCAACTGGCCTTGGGGAAGGGCCCGGGCTGTCGTCAACCAGAGATATATCGATGATTTGCATGGGCAATTCGACCTGTTAAGTGTGCGATAGTTCCCTGCGATAAATGGCGTGAATAGAGGGATGAAAATCCATAGCACTAAAATGGTGCAATTCTGGCTGCTTGCTTTCAAATGGTGCAAAAAAAGCGTAAGTTTCTGTGTCATTTTGACGTTAGTTATTGATTTTTAATAATTAAAATTTGTGGCATAGGACTTGTCTTATTAGCTCTTGCACAACAATCAATATTGCAAAGCAATCCAACATTTGGGAGCAACACATGAAACTAGTCACAGCAATCATCAAGCCTTTCAAGCTGGATGATGTTCGTGAAGCCATTTCAGAAATCGGTATCGACGGGTTAACCGTGACCGAAGTGAAAGGTTTCGGACGTCAAAAAGGACACACTGAATTATACCGCGGAGCGGAATATCAGGTCGATTTCCTGCCAAAGGTAAAACTGGAAATTGCGGTACAGGATGACCAGGTAGATCGTCTGGTAGAAGCGATCGTTGGCGCAGCGAAGACCGGTAAAATCGGCGATGGCAAGGTATTTGTTTACGACCTTGAAGGTGCCGTTCGGATTCGTACTGGCGAAACAGACTCAGACGCCCTGTAAGCGCCGTCTACGAGAATTTTGCGGAGATAAGCATAATGGAAACAACTTTTGAATTAGGGTACGCGTTAGATACCTTTTACTTTTTGATCTGTGGCGCATTAGTAATGTGGATGGCCGCGGGCTTTGCCATGCTGGAAGCTGGCCTTGTACGTGCAAAGAACACAACTGAAATTCTGACTAAAAACATCGCGCTGTTTGCGATTGCTTGTACTATGTACATGATTTGCGGTTACGGCATCATGTACGGCGGCGACGACTGGAGCCTGTTCCTAAGCGGTATCGTTAGTGACGGTGCTACTGATGTAGCTGAAGATCCAGCCACTTACGCGCCTTCAGCAGACTTCTTCTTCCAGGTAGTATTCGTAGCGACTGCTATGTCTATCGTGTCTGGTGCGGTTGCTGAGCGTATGAAACTTTGGGCTTTCCTGACTTTCTCAGTGGTAATGACTGGTTTCATCTACCCAATGGAAGGTGCATGGACTTGGGGCGGCGTATCTGTATTCGGTATGTATACTCTGGGTGACTTAGGTTTCTCTGACTTCGCCGGCTCAGGTATCGTTCACATGGCAGGTGCTGCTGCAGCACTAGCGGGTGTACTGGTACTGGGTGCTCGTAAGGGTAAATACACTGCAGACGGTAAAGTTAACGCTATCCCAGGCGCAAACCTGCCTCTTGCTACCTTAGGTACATTCATCCTGTGGATGGGTTGGTTCGGCTTCAACGGTGGTTCAGTACTGGCTACTGCTACTGTTGAAAGTGCAAACGCGGTTGCGGTTGTATTCATGAACACTAACGCAGCGGCTGCTGGTGGCTGTATTGCTGCACTGATTGTTGCCCGCATCATGTTCGGTAAAGCTGACCTGACTATGGCACTGAACGGTGCACTGGCTGGTCTGGTAGCTATTACTGCTGAGCCTTCTACGCCTACTCCTCTTACTGCAACTCTGTTCGGTGCACTAGGTGGCGTACTGGTAGTATTCAGCATTGTGACTCTGGACAAACTAAAAATTGATGATCCAGTAGGTGCTATCTCTGTTCACGGTGTAGTAGGTCTGTTAGGTCTTATCCTGGTTCCTTTCACAAACGACGGTTCTTCAATGAGCGGTCAGCTGATTGGTGCTCTGACTATCTTCGTATGGGTATTCGTAACCAGCCTGGTAGCATGGTTAATCATCAAAGCTATCATCGGTGTACGTGTTAGCGAAGAAGAAGAGTTCGAAGGTGTGGATATCAGCGAATGTGGTCTGGAAGCATACCCAGACTTCACAAGCGGTCGCTAATAGCACACTGAGCAATTTAAGATTGGGCACCTAAAACAATATTAATAAGCCTAAATCACTTCAACTCTAACCCCGCATTTGCGGGGTTTTTTCTTATGTAAGTGGCCTTCTCTAAGTGAGAAATAGCAGGTATGCTTTGGTTATTTAGCCAACGCTTATAACGACGATGAAAATAATTAGCCGGCTGTTGATATTACTTACCTTTTCCTTTGTCACTCATGCTTACGATCGCGTAACAGGCGCGCCTTTTGCCAGCCGCTCTGAAGTGATTGCACAACAGGGAATGGCGGCGACCAGTCAGCCACTTGCCACCCAAGTTGCACTCGATATTCTTAAACAAGGCGGTAGCGCGGTTGATGCTGCTATTGCGGCGAATGCCATGCTAGGTCTGGTAGAGCCCACGGGCTGTGGTATCGGAGGCGATCTATTTGCCATCGTGTGGGATGCCGAAACAAAGCAACTGCATGGCCTGAATGCTTCAGGTCGCTCGCCTGCGGCGTTAAAGGCCGAATACTTCACCGAACAAGGGTTAACCACCATCCCGTCTTTCGGGCCCTTACCGGTATCTGTGCCCGGTGCGGTTGACGGTTGGTTCAGTCTGCACGAAAAGTTTGGTCGACTGCCGATGACCAGTATTTTGTCGCCCGCCATTGAATATGCTCGCAGAGGGTATCCGGTTAGCGAAGTTGTGGCCTATTACTGGCAAATGAATGTCGACCGCATTGGTGAATATGAAGGTTTTGCTGACGTTTTCATGCCTAACGGTAAAGCGCCCACTACCGGACAAATCTTCAAAAACCCATCACTGGCAGCGACTTATGAAAAAATAGCAACAGGCGGCCGTGATGCCTTTTACAAAGGTGACATCGCCCGCGTAATTGGTGCTTACATGAAAGAGCAGGGCGGCTTTTTAAGTTACGAAGATCTCGCAGCCCATACTTCTGAATGGGTTGAGCCGGTATCCACCAACTATCGGGGGTACGATGTCTGGGAGTTACCGCCAAATGGTCAGGGTATCGCGGCGTTACAGATCCTGAACATACTTGAACAATACGATATTGAAGGCATGGGTTTTGGGTCGGCGGACTATATTCATACCTTTGTGGAAGCGAAAAAACTCGCGTTTGAAGATCGCGCAAAGTACTACGCTGACCCAGCGTTTAACGACATACCGGTAGACGCGTTAATTTCAAAAGACTATGCACAAAAGCGCCGTGCTCTGATCAACCCTAATAAAGCAGCCAAACGCTACGATGCAGGTGTGGTTGAAGGTGACACCATTTACCTTACCGTCGCCGACAAAGATGGCAATATGGTGTCACTGATACAAAGTAACTACCGGGGAATGGGCTCAGGTATGACGCCACCAGAGCTCGGTTTCATTTTACAAAATCGCGGTGAGTTGTTTACGCTGGCCCCGAATCACTTCAATACCTACGAACCTAAGAAACGCCCCTTCCACACGATCATTCCCGCTATGGTGACGCGCAATAACAAACCCTGGCTAAGTTTTGGGGTGATGGGCGGTGCAACACAGCCACAGATGCATGCGCAAATTGTGGTGAACCTGATCGATTTCGGCATGAACCTGCAGGAAGCCGGCGATGCACCGCGCTTTATTCACGTGGGGTCGAGCAGCCCGACCGGAGCACTGATGAAAGACGGTGGCGAATTGAGTATGGAAACCGGTTTTGCAACAGAAGTGCGTCGTACGTTATACGAGCGGGGGCATCAGTTGTCTGATAAGCTGGGAATATACGGTGGCTATCAAGCCATTCTGTATGATGCCGATAAACAAGTATATTTTGGTGCATCGGAAAGCCGCAAAGACGGGCAAGCCGCAGGGTATTAGGAGTTTTATGTCGCAACCACAAAAAGGTATCTGTGCTGAGCCAAACCTGCACGCACAATATTTATTGTTCAACGTGGTTGACGAGGACAGTCAGGCCGTGCGCGCCAAACTGGGAAGAGTGCTGGAAGTACTGGACCACTACGACAACGAACATTACGAAGCCATGGTGTCGGGTGTCATTGCTGTTGGCAATAACTACTGGAGCGAACTCTTCCCTGGACCCATCCCGGTTGAGCTAACCCCTTTTCCCGATATGCAGTGTGAAGACCGGGTTGCGCCGAGTACACCAACCGATCTGTTTATTCAAATCCGTGCCGACCGTTGGGATATTTGTTACGCCATTGGTCTGGAAGTCATGGAGTTGCTGCGTATTCACGTAGAGTTAGTCGAGCACGTACAGGGGTTCCGCTATCTCGACGGCCGTGACTTAAATGGCTATTTATATGCACCGGACAATCCCAGAGGTATGCAGCGAATGAACGTTGCCGTGCTCGGCGCTGACGAGGAGTTTGTCGGCGGTAGTTATGTGCATGTGCAGCGTTTTCGTCATGATTTACGCCGCTGGCAGAGCTTGTCTCAACGTCAGCAAGAGCAAGTGATGGGCACAACCAAAGAACATAACCTTGCCAGTGTCGAATGTAACCCTTCTTCGCATTCGGTGCGTGCGAACTTAACGTCACACGAAAACGGTGTCCCAGAGTTATTAAAGCAAGGTATGCCCTACGGGGATATGCTGGTGCAGGGAATGTTTTCGGTCACCTGCTCTTCAAGTTCACAGCCATTTAAGCGGATGTTAGATAGCCAGATATTTGGTACCGGTGATGGTGACTATGACCGCTGGCTGGATTTTACTAGCGCTGAGTCCGGCGGTGCGTATTTTGCGCCTTCGATTAATTTTATTAAGCAGCAAGCCAAGCTTTAGAACGGCAATCATATTCACAAGCACCCATGACGCCCGTTAATTTTAACCAGTTGTATTATTTCCATATGGTGGCCGAGCACGGCAGTATTGCCAGAGTCAGCGAGTTGCTGCATATCACGCCCCAGACCATCAGCGGTCAGATCAGCGCACTGGAAGATACCATTGGCGCGCCACTATTTACCCGACAATCACGTCGACTGGTGCCAACAGAGCTGGGCCATTTGGTGCAGCGTTATGCAACCGATATATTTCAGCTGGGTGACGAGTTAAAAGCTGTCCTTACCCAACAGCACAGTCAGTGGCAGAGCTTTACGGTAGGCATAACAGACGTGTTGCCGAAAACACTGGTTTACGAAATGCTGAAGCCTGTCCTGGAACTGCCGGTAAAACTGGTATGTCGGGAAGGTGAGTTAACCAGCTTGTTGGGGGAGCTGGCGGTGAATAAGCTGGATATGGTGCTGGCCGACCAACCCATTCAAACCGGCAGTCACGTGAAAGCGTACAGTCACCTGGTGACTGAATCCTCAATGGCGGTATTTGCTACCGAACAATTGGCCATCGAATTGACAAACGGCTTTCCAGAATCCCTCACTGGCAAACGGTTTCTGCTTCAGGGAAAGAAATCGCTGATCAGGCAGAAACTGCTTGGCTGGTTCAGTGAAATGGACATTCAACCCGATATTCACGCTGAGTTTGACGACAGCGCGTTGATGCTGGCATTCGCCCAGCAGGGACTAGGGGCTTTTGCGGCACCGGAACTCCTCTCTGAACACCTGAAAACACAGTACAACCTCGTTAAAGTCGGCACTATTAATCGGGTTACCGAACAGTTGTATGCCATTTCCCCAGAGCGAAAGCTCTCACATCCTGCGGTAGTCACACTTGTAAAAGCGCTCCGCAAATAATCAGGTATTTTCTGATTATTTATAAGTTATATTCGATTTTAACTTATAAGTATTGACCCTATATACTCTATGTCTGGGAAATCTCAGAAACAGGTTTCTTTTTTAGTCGAGGATTTTATGAAACGTATAGTGCTGTTCCTTATCACCAACCTGGCTGTGGTGCTGGTGCTGGGCGTTGTTATGAGCGTTGTTTTCAGCGTTCTGGGTATCAACAGCCAGAGCATGGGTGGGTTATTGGTGTTTGCTGCCATTTTTGGATTTGGCGGTTCATTTATTTCACTGGCGATTTCGAAATGGATGGCGAAGCGTTCAACCGGTGCCGTGGTGATCACAGAGCCCCGCAACGCAACAGAGCGTTGGTTATTGGATACGGTGCGCCGCCAGTCTGAAAAAGCCGGTATTGGCATGCCGGAAGTGGCAATTTACGACTCACCGGAAATCAATGCGTTTGCAACCGGTGCGAGTAAGAACAATGCGCTGGTCGCCGTCAGTACAGGGTTGCTACAAGGCATGACGCAGGATGAAGCCGAGGCCGTGTTGGCGCACGAGGTGTCTCACGTAGCCAATGGCGACATGGTCACACTGGCCCTGGTGCAGGGTGTGGTGAATACCTTTGTTATCTTCCTTGCGCGGGTCGTTGCAGGCCTCATTAGCAACGTGATGCGCGGAAATGATGAAGAAGGGGAATCCATGGGGGGATTTGCCTATATGATCACCGTGTTTATTCTTGAGATGATATTCGGTGTGTTGGCGAGCATCATTGTGTTTTGGTTCTCACGTCAACGTGAATACCGAGCCGATGCTGGCTCAGCCAAACTGGTTGGCAGCCATAAAATGGTAGCGGCGCTTGAGCGACTGAAGTCTAATCGCGAAAGCCAGCTAGAAGGCACTATGATGGCCTTTGGTATTGCCAACAAGCCGGCGATGTCAGAATTGTTTATGAGTCACCCCCCGCTTGAAAAGCGGATTCAGGCACTTCGCACTACTCTGCATGGATAATTGGTGACCAGGCCGGACGGGTGTCCACTTCCCGTCCGGCTTTTTCTATTTTCAGGCCTTGAGGATTGTAGTGTGTTGTTATCCTATCGCAGTTTGCTTTGTGTTGTTGTGCTTACATTGCTCAGTGGATGCGGGGGTAACAGTCAGGAAGTCCCGCAGTCCTCATCGCCGTTTCCTATTCCCACACAGGTTAACGGTGCCTGGTACTCTCCTTCATCAGGTACAACATGGCAATGGCAATTGAGTGGTGAGTTGAACACCCAGTACGCGGTTGATGTGTATGACGTTGATCTGTTTGATGTCAGCAAGGCGCAGATTAGTGAGTTACAGGATAAAGGTATTCGGGTGATCTGCTATTTCTCGGCTGGCTCCTATGAAGCCTGGCGTGACGATGCCTCGCAGTTTCCTGCCAGCGCACTTGGCGACACCCTGGATGGCTGGGAAGACGAACGCTGGTTGGATATCCGTGAACAAAGCATTCTTGCCATCATGGAAACCCGCATCGCATTGGCCAGTGAAAAAGGCTGCGATGCAGTAGAGCCGGACAACGTGGATGGTTATACCAACCAAACCGGATTCAATTTATCTCACGAAGATCAGCTTGCGTTTAATCTGGCCCTATCGACGGCAGCGCACAGTCACGGGCTGGGCATCGGTTTGAAAAACGACCTGGACCAAGTCATCGAACTCGAGCCGTACTTTGACTTTGCGGTTAACGAACAGTGCTTTGAATACAACGAGTGTAACGCTCTGCAGCCGTTTACTGAAAATAATAAAGCGGTGTTTAATGCCGAGTACCACAGCGGCTGGCTTAACGACGCTAACGCACGCGCAACCCTCTGCGACCAAGCCAGCACAATGGGCTTGAGCACATTGATTTTGCCCCTGACGCTGGACGACAGTTTTCGCTTTAGCTGCTCGCAGTAGCGGGTAAATCCGGTTTGTTTATTAATACAATCAAATAAATCAGCGCGACTAATGGAATAATGCAGGAGACTGCCAGAGAAATGGCCGTTAGCATGGGAGAGTGTGTTTTTCGCTTGCCCAGATGGTAGCCAATAAAGCCCATCGCAATGGCGGCAAGCACGATGATTTCGCCTACCAGGGTCAAATTGATGTTCAACGTCTTTTCCTTGCGTTTATTAAATCGACACCGAACCATCCCAGTCAGCCGGAATGGTGAGTTGCATCAATTGTTTGCATGTGTCGATATGATAGCTGATTAATGGATCGCCGGGTAGTAAGTTCAGTGCCTGGTGGAAGTGGTCCAGTGCGGCACTGAAGTCCTGCGCTATTCTGCAGGCAAGTCCCTGCTCGATGTAGGGCTGTACCTTAATTTTGTCTTGTAGTATGTCTTCATCGAGGTGGTTGAGCACCTCATAGACCCGGACTGGCGCCTGTCGGCCTTTTACCCTTACCCAGTCTAATACCCGGTAGCGAACATCGGCGGTTTCGCCCATAGCCGCAATGGTTTGGGCACTGACTACGATATCCGCGTGGTACTTGGGAGCTAACCCTTCCAGTCTGAATGCTACGTTTACGCTATCGCCAATCACCGTTGTGTCCATGCGGTCATCGGAGCCGACTGTTCCCAGAATAACCGGGCCAAAATGAATCCCTACACCCACACCAATGCCTGCATAACCCACTTTGGCGCGATGAGAGTTGTAGATTTTGAGCGCTTTCTGCAAATCGATAGCAGCGTTTACCGCATCCTTTGCTTTGGCACTTGCTTCTCCGCCTGGATGATCGAATAGCGCCATAATGGCATCGCCGATGAACTTATCAATGAATCCACCGTTTTGATGAATGGGGTCATTCATGCGCAAAAAATAGGAATTGAGAAAGTTCATTAGCTGCTGTGGGGTCATCTGTTCAGACAAGCCACTGAAACCGCGGATATCGCAAAGTAGTATCGCCACTTCGTCTTCGGCTGCACGGCCCAATTCCAGCGAGTCATCGCCGTGTTTGGCAAAGTGAGCCACGAACTGTTTGGGAACGAATTTCTGAAAAGTCTGAGTCAGGCGCATAGCTTCATCGGCTTTTTCGAGGAAGCGCTGCTCATTGTCGTCAATACGCCCGGCCGGGTTAGGAATTACCCTGGACGCGGATTTAACGATATGGCGGGTGACGCGACGCTGCCGCACTAACAGCAGCGTCACAACGAATGCATAAAGTCCCAGGCCTGTACATATTATGCCTAATATCATCGTGCTCTGGACTCCGCAAAGTGATTACAAGTTCGCAAATACCTTACGTGCAGCGTCCAGTGTTGCCGTGATGATAGCGTCATCGTGCAATTTCGACACAAAACCCGCTTCGTAAGATGCAGGTGCTAAGTATACACCCTCGTCGAGCATGCCATGATAAAACTGCTTAAATTGCGCCTGATTGCAATTAATGGCCTGCTGGTAGTTAACGACTTTTACCACGTCGGTAAAGAAAATACCGAACATGCTACCGGCTGAGTTTGTTGTAAGCGGGATGCTGAACTCATTGGCAATAGTCTGGAAGCCTTCAACCAATTTTTGTGTGCTGGCGAAGATGCTGTCATATAAGCCAGGCTCTGCTAACTGATCCAGCGCAGCCAGACCTGCGGCCATGGCAATGGGGTTGCCCGACAGTGTACCGGCCTGATAAATAGGGCCGGTGGGGGCGATATGAGTGAGGATATCACGTTTTCCGCCGAACGCGCCGACCGGCATACCGCCGCCAATGACTTTGCCTAAGCAGGTCAGGTCAGGGGTAATGCCGTAACGCTCTTGGGCTCCGCCACGGCTGACCCGAAAGCCGGTCATCACTTCGTCGAAAATCAGCACGGCACCGTATTCGTCACAAATTGCGCGCAGGCCTTCAAGAAACCCGTCTACCGGTGGAATACAGTTCATGTTACCGGCAACCGGTTCAACGATAATACAGGCGATGTCGTCTCCGCATTCGGCGAAAATCGCTTTTACGCTGTCCAGGTTGTTAAATTCAACGGTTAACGTGTGCTGAGCAACATCGGCAGGCACACCCGGTGAACTGGGCACACCCAGTGTTAGCGCGCCCGAGCCCGCTTTTACCAGCAACGAGTCAGCGTGACCGTGGTAACAGCCTTCAAACTTAACCAGCTTGTTTTTACCGGTGTAACCACGGGCAAGGCGAATAGCGGACATGGTAGCTTCGGTACCCGAGTTCACCATCCGTACCATTTCCATTGAAGGTACCAGCTCTTTAACCTTTTCGGCCATAATGATTTCGGCTTCCGTCGGCGCACCGAAACTCAGGCCATTTTGTGCTGCAGCAACCACGGCATTGCGAATTTTTTCGTTGTTATGACCCAACACCATTGGGCCCCAGGACTGTACATAGTCGATATATTGCTTACCGTCAGCGTCGACGATATACGGGCCGTCTGCTTTGGTGATAAAGCGCGGCGTACCGCCAACGGCTTTAAATGCGCGAACCGGCGAATTCACTCCGCCGGGGATGGTTTTCTGCGCACGTTCAAATAACTGTTCTGATTTTTGCATAAATACTAACTCTTACTTATTGGTGTACCACACCACATCCCGCTCGTATTGAGAGACCAGATTCTCTACCCCGAGGGTAAGGGCAAACAAGGCCATCCGGACTAACACGCCGTTATCGGTTTGACGAAAAATCGCCAGATTCGGGTTCAGGTTGAGGTCGTTGTCTAATTCATTGGCTTCGGTACGTGAATCGCGCGGTAATGGATGCATGATCACGGTTTTTGATTGGAAGTGGCGAGTGTAAATACTCTGATTCAGGCGGAATTTACCACGGTATTTATTGGCTTCATCTTGCGAAGGAAAGCGCTCTTCCTGAATGCGCGTCTGATAACAGATATCCGCATCCATATTGCCTTCCAGCTGTTCGGTAATGTGCAGCGAATGGCCCGCGTCGGTAATGGCATCCAGAATATTCTGTGGCATGGCCAATTCTTTTGGCGAAATCAAAGTAAAACGAATGTTCTTGAATAAACACAGCAGTTTTGACAGTGAGTGAACGGTCCGCCCGTAGCGCAAATCACCAATCATAGCGATGTGCAGTCCATCGATGGTTTTGTTGTTGTACTGCAGTTCGCGTTTAATGGTAAACAAATCGAGCAGTGCCTGAGTAGGGTGCTCGTTAGCCCCGTCTCCGCCGTTAATTACCGGTACCCGGCTGCCTTCCGCAAATTCTGATACAGACCCTGCCGCGGGGTGACGCATAGCGATGATATCGGAATAACCGCTGAGTACCCGGGCCGTATCGTATAGCGATTCGCCTTTGGCCAGAGCGGAGTTTGCCATGCCGGTGGTCTCACGGACTTCACCCCCTAACAGGTTAAAGGCGGTACCAAAACTCACTCGTGTGCGGGTACTGGGCTCGAAAAACAAATTACCTAATATCGCGCCATCAAGAACTGTTGTTCTTTTTTTCCGTTTGGCATAGGGTTCCATGGATTCGGCAACATTAAATACCAAATCGATGGCTTCACGATTAAACTGTGTAACTGAAAGGATGTGATTTCCGGTGAAACTAGACATAGTTGATGCGAATGGCCTAAGTTGGTGAACGGAACAAGTCTGCCTGGCATACATCGCCTGCTACAGGCACTGTGCTTTAAACACCAGCAATTGTAGCAAAAACAGCGGGCAGACGTGCGGATATTCTTTGCGCGGGATCATAGCGATGTGTATCCCAATTGCCAAGCCAAACCGTATGGCTTTTGTCATCATCAACCGGGCACAATAATTCATCCGTTTTCAGTTGGAAAACGTTTAAAGGAAGTCTATGTCTGAACAGCCTTCATCACAGAGAAACGCGTCGCAGCAGAAAAGGAAACGCTGGTGGGCAACTGACTGCCCGGTGTGCATGCGTATGCGTTTGTATGTGGTATGGACGGTAATTATGCTGGTGGTGTATTTTTATGTCTTCGACAAATGACACAATCCTGATTAAATCGACGGCCAAGCGAAATGGTCTCACAACACTGATCATAGGCGCTGTTGCTTTGCTTATTTCATCCTCACTGCTGGTGTTGTTACCCGATTGGCTATTTCTGGTTGGGATCTTTATGGTGAGCGGCTCCATCGTGACGCTGCTTATTGGCTGGTTCAAAGTGCGGGAGCCGGAACACAGTTTGTCGATGGATCGTGAGCAAATCAGCTATCAGCACCGCTGCGGGCAGTGGCGCATTGCCTGGGAAGACATTCAGCGCATCGATTGCCCGCGTATTCAACAGGGGTTAAATCATACCACACTTGATGTGGTGGGCATCAAACTCAAACACTACGACGCGTTTATTACTGCCATCTCGCCTCGCCTTGCCTCGCACCTGATAATGGAGCAGCGGCCGTTATTAATGCACAGCGAAGATAAGTCCTGTACAACGGGCGGCTGCTACAGCAATAGCTTATTCGAAGACAAGCCTTATCAGCTAGCCAATGGACAAACGGTAACGGGTATCAAAGCCATATTGGCCAACCGTATGACAGCGTTGAGAAACAGCCTCGGCTACGATGTGTTTTTGTCAGCCAGTGAGCTTGACCGTTCACCCGAAGCCTTTGTTAACCTACTTCGGGATTGCCAGCAGTCTCGTCATTAGCCGCTGCTGTTTTCCTGAATAAACTTGTTGGCTTGGGCGGCGACGATTTCGCACTCAAGAATAATGGCTGGCAATTGTTCACTCATCTCCGCGTGCTTGCCGAGCTTTAAGTTACTTTCGATTTGATTGGCCAGGGCCTGAAGTTTAGGCACGCCGGTGTAGCAACAGGCGCCATGTAAACGGTGTATTTCGTCCTGTACGCCTTTAAAGTGTCGCGCGTTCCATTCTGTGCGGATCATTTCTACTGTTTTGGGTAGGTGGCTAACAAAGTCACCCAACAACTCCAGGGCAACTTCCCGATTCTGGTTGGCGCGTTTGACTGCCAGTTGCCAGTCAAGAGTGGGGAGAGCCAATGTGGGGTTAGCATTGCTTTGGCACCAGCGTTTTATCAGGTTGATCAGGGTGGCGTATTCAATGGGTTTTGGAAGATAGTCTTCCATACCGGCTGCCAGCAGTCGTTCCTGCTCCTCCTTAAACGCATGGGCGGTAACGGCAATGATAGGTGTGCCTTTATTGAGTTCGGTTTTTCTGATCAGGCGTGATGCCTGTAGGCCGTCGATCCCTGGCATTTGTACGTCCATGAGAATGAGATCATAGGCATTGTTCTGACATTGTTTTACTGCGTCCTGACCACTGCCGGAGAGTGTCAACGTAACCGCAGAGTCTGCCAGCCAGGTATCCAGCAGTTTCAGGTTCATATCCATGTCGTCGACAGCGAGAATGCGGGCGGCAGGCAAAGAGCTGGCTTTCGGCTGTGAAGGTGACTGTGTAATCAGGTGGTCACCGTGCAGAATGCCGTCCAGCTTAGTCGGGGTTAACGGCAGTCGTATTTGCGCCTCAAAATCGTCGATATAGGCGGTATATTCGGTCAGAGGTTCTTCTCCTGCAAACCACAGAATGCGCTTGCCCGCAGGGATGTCGATTAACGTTTCAAGCATCATTTCCCAGGAAGACTGCTTGTAGTTGGGTAACGTTGCAAACAGGTAGTCAAATTTGCCTGTCGCCCGGCGTAAATAGTCGAGAGACTCAGCACTGTGTACCCGCGCGCCAAGGCTGGTGAGCATTTTGGCGCTGGCGCGTCTGCTAACCGGGTGAGGGTCGAACAACAATACGCGCTTATCCTGCCATTCAGTGTTGCCGGTCAGTGTATATCGCTGACTAAGCTGGTTCGTTCTTATGGTAACTGTGAACAGGCTGCCCTGACCCGGAATACTCTGTAAATGCAAAGAACCGCGCATGAGTTTCACCAGTTCCTGACAAATCACCAGCCCGAGCCCGGTGCCCTGATAGCTTCGATTGAGTGAATCGTCCAATTGGGAAAACGCATTAAACAGTTTATTGCGGTCCTTGCGGCTTATACCAATCCCCGTGTCTTCGATCTTTATTTCCAGTTCATGGATACCGTGGGGTTTGGAGCAGCCATCTACCGAGAGTTTAATGTAACCTTCAGAGGTGAATTTAAGCGCATTGCTCAACAAGTTGTTGAGTACCTGGCGGATCCGAAACAAATCACCAATGAGTTTTTCAGGCAACGGCGCCAGCTCGAACACAAACTCCAACCCTTTCATGTGCGCGGACTTGCTCATCATGGTTACCATTTCTTCGAACAGCGAATTGGGCGAGAATGGTTGGTTATTGACGTTGAGTTTCCCGGCTTCAATTTTAGAGAAATCCAGCACGTCGTTCACGATGGTCAGCAGGTTGTCGGCAGCCGCATTAATAATATGCACCTGCTCCATTTTGTCGGCGGGCAGTGGCAGGTTGGTTAATTCCTTACTGAAACCCAGAATCGCGTTGAGCGGCGTGCGGATTTCGTGACTCATATTGGCCAGGAATTGTGATTTAACATTACTGGCCTTAATGGCATCCTTGCGGGCAATATCGAGGCGCGCGTTTTGTTCCTCAATCAGCTCCATATTGTGGCGCAGTTCGTCGGTCGCCTCAGACACGTCATTTTCCAGGCGGCTGCGGCTTTTCTCCATCAGTGCAATTGAGAATAAGCCGGCCTCGCAGAATACCGCCACCTGAAAACAATAGGTGGTAAACATGTTGGATGGCACTACGCCAACCAGGCTCAGCATGCCAATGAGTGCACCGGTAGCCAGAATGCTCCAGGCGAAGATAAAGTACCGGGCTGGCTTATATTTTTTAATGTAAGCCTCAAAACCCGCTGCGATATAGCTACAAATAGACAGCATTGAAATGCCGTAAATCAGGTTGTGCTCCCAGGTCGGCGGCAGAATTCCCAGTAGAGCGACAAGCCCCATTGCGCCCTGCAACCATAAAAAGGCGATAACCACCGGGTGGGTAGACGGCGCGTTCTCTTTGGTCTCCAGGAATATCAGCGAGAATATCCCGGAACAAATTCCAATAATGACGAATATCAGTGAAGTATAAGGGGAGAAAATGGGCGACAGGGTATCGGGAAAGAAGAAGTGTAAGTGACCACCCCATACAAATTGCCAAATCAGCACCGCCGAAATATAGGTGACATACCCTACCAGACTTAATTCTCGCGAGCCTAAAAACAGCACGAAATTATACAGTGCCAGGATCATCAACCCACCGTAGAAAAAGCCCCACAGTAAATTGTCGACCTGGCTAATAATGATTTGTTTGGTTTGCGATGTTACATACACAGGCGCAATGAGTGCAGAGGAACTGCTTTGAACCCGAATGAAGAGTTCCGCCTCTACGCCTATCGGTAAAGCGGTGTTGAAAACCGGAATGCGAAAATGTTGCTCAGGCTGAAATTTACCTTGATGGCTCTGAGCAATCACCTGGTTATCAACCACAACGTAAAAATCAACTTTGTCGAGCTGACTAAAGTTAAGTGAAAACACCCACTCATCGGTGTGTGACACATTGGATATGTCGGCATGCAGCCAGAGGCCGTTTTCACTGAAGCCGTAATTGGGGTTGTTGTCGGCCTGATAAATAAACTCGTGACGCAGCTTCAGGACTTCGCCAATGGTCAACTGTTCACGGTTTTCGCGGTACACAGAGAAGTTGTCGGCCAGTAACTGCATTTGCTCATCGTCATACAGATGAACAGCACTTTGCACTGGCATTCCCATGGCGCACAGAAGCAGAAAACACCACCATCTAACCGGGAAACTACGCATAAACTTTTCTGATCCTTGATAATACCGCCATAGAAAGACACGTCTATTAAACCCTAACTTTCACTTGTCTGCAAAAACAGTGAATTAGCACAAATCCTGAGCGAGCTATCTATTGCGATTACGTCTTGTTTATCTCACAATGGGTCAAAGAATACCTACGTTGAAGCAGCCGCGCCTGCGTTAGCATTACGACGAGAATAATAACGACCCATGAGCGACGAAATCACCATTAATCAAGACGGTGTAGAACAACTTCCAATACGCAAGTTTACCGAAGATGCCTACCTGAATTATTCCATGTACGTCATTATGGACCGGGCCCTGCCGAATATTGGCGATGGCTTAAAGCCGGTTCAGCGACGGATTATTTACGCTATGTCTGACCTGGGCTTGAGCGCGACGGCTAAATATAAAAAGTCTGCGCGTACCGTGGGTGATGTGTTGGGTAAGTTCCACCCTCACGGTGACTCAGCGTGCTACGAAGCTATGGTCTTAATGGCTCAGCCGTTCTCTTACCGTTACCCACTGGTTGACGGACAAGGTAACTGGGGGGCGCCGGACGATCCGAAGTCGTTTGCGGCAATGCGTTATACAGAAGCGCGACTGTCTAAGTTCAGTGAAGTACTGTTGTCAGAGCTCGGTCAGGGCACAACAGACTGGGTACCTAACTTTGACGGCACCCTGAACGAACCCAAGGTATTACCGTCTCGTTTACCTCATATACTGTTAAATGGCGTAACGGGTATCGCAGTTGGTATGGCAACTGACATTCCGCCTCATAACGTGCGTGAAGTGGCCAATGCGTGTGCGCGATTGCTGGACAACAGTAAAACGGAATTACACGAACTACTGGAAGACATACAAGGTCCGGATTTTCCAACCGAAGCTGAAATCATCACGCCGCGAAGCGATATTCAGAAGCTGTATGAGACCGGACGTGGCAGCGTAAAAATGCGCGCGGTATACCAGGAAGAAAATGGCGATGTGGTGATTACTGCGCTACCGCATCAGGCCTCTGGCGCAAAAATTCTGGAGCAAATTGCTGGTCAAATGCAGGCCAAAAAGCTGCCTATGGTCAGTGACCTGCGCGATGAGTCCGATCACGAAAACCCGACCAGACTGGTAATTGTGCCGCGCTCTAACCGCGTAAACGTTGAACAGCTTATGCAGCACCTGTTCGCCACCACGGATTTAGAGAAGAGCTACCGGGTCAATCTGAACATGATTGGTCTGGACGGGCGCCCGCAGGTCAAAGACCTTCGTACCATCCTGTCTGAATGGCTGGTATTCCGCAAAGACACCGTCACACGCCGCTTGCAATACCGTTTGGATAAGGTACTGGCGCGTTTGCATATTCTTGAAGGTTTGATGATTGCCTTTTTGAATATCGATGAGGTGATTGAAATCATTCGTTTCCACGATGAACCCAAAGCCGAATTAATGCGTCGCTTTAGTCTAAGCGACAAACAGGCCGAGGCGATCCTGGAGTTGAAGTTACGTCATTTGGCGAAACTCGAAGAAATGAAAATTAAGGGCGAGCAGGAAGAGCTGGCCGCTGAACGCGACCATCTGCAACAACTGCTTGGCTCTGACCGCCGTTTGAAAACCCTGATCAAAAAAGAATTGTTGGCAGACGCAGAAAAGTACGGCGATGATCGTCGTTCTCCCATAGTGCAACGTTCTGAAGCCAAAGCGCTGAGTGAAAAAGAACTGGTACCCAGTGAACCAGTAACTGTTGTACTGTCTGAAAAAGGCTGGGCGCGCTGTGCGAAAGGGCATGACATTGATGCCGAAGCACTTAGCTATAAAGCCGGAGACAGCTACCTGGCCAGCGCTATGGGGCGCAGCAACCAACCCGTGGTGTTCCTCGACACCTCCGGGCGGGCATTCTCTTGCGATGCGCACGGATTACCATCGGCACGGAGCCAGGGCGAACCACTAACCGGCCGTTTTAGCATGGTTGCAGGTGAGCAATTTGCGCATGTTGTTATGGGTAATGACGATAGCAAATACCTGATTGCGTCAGATGCGGGTTATGGTTTTGTGGGCACGTTCAATGACATGGTCAGCAAAAACAAAGCCGGTAAAGCCTACATTAACCTCCCGACCGGGGCGAAAGTCATTGCGCCGCAAACAGTGGAGAATCTCGAATCTGACTGGTGCCTTGCGATCTCCAACGAGGGCAGAATGCTGATGTTCCCGTTGCGAGACCTGCCCAGCCTGGGCAAAGGTAAGGGCAATAAGATCATCAGTATTCCGTCTGCGAAAGCGCAAATTCACGAAGAGTATGTGAAAGTGCTGGCAGTGGTGCCCGATGGCAAAGCGGTGAAACTGTCTGCAGGCAAGCGCAGCATGACGCTCAGTGCCGATGACTTAACCCACTATCAGGGAGAGCGGGGTCGCCGCGGTAATAAATTGCCAAGAGGCCTGCAACGTGTAGACGCTATCGAGATCGAATAGCACGGCTTTACAGCGAATTAGATATCTACTTTCTGATAAAAATGCGCCATTCAGGCGCATTTTTTTTGTGCTTTTTTCTGGCTCTTCTACACTTTGTTTATAGGGTTCGGCCATTTAAAATGAACAGGTTTTAGTTAGGAGACAGACGTGCTTGGGATAGTTTTTACTACTCTGGTGGACATGCTCGAAGAGAAAATTTCGCCCGAGTTTGCCGATGAAGTCTTGGTGGAGGCCGATCTGGAAAACGAAGGGGCGTTCACAGCGGTGGGCTACTATCCGTTTTCCGAAATGGAAAAGATTCTGGCGGTACTAGTTAACAAAACGGGTCAGTCAGCGGATGAGCTTCTGTACGGGTTCGGCGAATATTTATTTGGCGTGTTGGCGAAAGCTCACGGCGAGGTAATGACCGGAAAAATTACCATTTTAGATGTGTTGGAGAGCCTGGATAACGATATTCACGTGCAGGTCAGAAAGCTTTACCCAGATGCAGATCTCCCCTCGTTTAAGGTGATGTCTCGTACGCAAAATTCGATAGAGCTTGAATATCACTCTCAGCGCGATTTGTTCAAACTGGCTGAAGGGTTAATTGATGGCGCGGCAAAACACCTTGGTAACGTCGTCACGCACCATGTCCAAAGTACCAATGAGCCGCACACGTACATTATTCGCGTGGATATGGAGTAGTTGTGACCCTTTCTCAACACGATATTACGCCTGATGTCGCGTCGCTTACTCGCCGTCTAAAGCGGGAAAAAGCGGCGCGTCAGCAAGCCGAAACACTGCTTACCGAAAAAAGCCGGGAGTTGTTTGAGGCTTTGCAACAAAGTCAGACTAACCAGGAAAAGCTGGAGCTTGCCTTATGGGCGACCCAGGAGTCGTATTGGGAGTGGCACGCAACGGAAGACGCTTTTCTGGTGAAATCATTTGGGTTGAGAAAGAAACAGGTGAAGGAGTCTAAGCACAGTGCGATTGCCCTGATGGCAATAGTGCATGAGGATGACTTACCTACCATACAATTTCAGTGGTCCCTTGCCGTACACAGTGGCTGTGACGACATAGAGCTTACCTTTCGGGTTAAAAGCGTGCGCGGCGATCAATGGATGCGCTCTCGTGGTAGAGTATTGAGGCGGGACGATAACGGCACGGCGGTGTATATTGTTGGCACCAGCAAGGACATCACGCGTCAGCAAAAAGCGGAACAGTCTTTCCAACTCATGGCGTCGGCGTTTTCCAGTTCGCGCGAGCCGATGCTGGTATTGTCTGACGACTTTACTATTACTGAGTCAAATGAAGCCTTTCTGTCGCTGGCCCAGCTCAATGCCAAACATGAATGCGAGCACCAGCCCCTCACTGCATTTTTACAAGGTGCTAAAGATAAACTCCAGCAGTTGCCCAAATTGGGGCAATTGCAGTTCGATACCCACCTGATCACCGTCTCTGGTACTACTATTCCGGTCGAACTGTCGCTAGCCATGTTCGAATCAAGGCAGCAGGGTTCGACTTACTTGATTGCTACCATCAGAGACATTAGTGAGCGCAAACAAAACGAAGAGCGCCTGCGCGAGCTGGCTACCCATGACGACCTGACAGGGTTGAAAAACAGGCTGGGTCTTAATGCAGCCCTGAAAGCAATGACAGAACGTGAAGAACCGTTTGCACTGGCATTTATCGATCTGGATGGGTTTAAAACCGTTAATGATTTGGCGGGGCACGATTCCGGAGACAATTGTCTCGTTGCCGTCGCTAATACATTAAAAGAGGTATATACCGGTGATGCCGAAGTTACCCGTTGGGGAGGCGATGAATTCCTGATAGCGATACCCGGAGAGGATGAGCAACAATGCGTAGATCAAAGCCAGGCGTTAATTGAGGCGTTGGAAGCGCTGAGCTTCGGCGTTAGTGGCAATGACGTTCGGTTGTCTGCAAGTATCGGGGTTGCCTATTTCCCGGCACACGGAAATTGTGTTGAAGCCTTGATTCAAAACGCCGACGCAGCGATGTATCAGGCTAAAACCCTCGGTAAAGGACAGGTGTTTGTCTACCGCCATGGCCTTATTGAAAGTATGAAAGAGCAGGTGACCTTGCTCACCGACTTACACCGCGCTATTCGCACTCGCTCGTTGGATTTTTACTTACAGGGTAAATTCAGTTCGACGGGCAAACTGATTGGGGCAGAACTTTTGTGTCGCTGGTTTTCGCCACTGCATGGCATGGTGAGCCCCGGAACGTTTATTCCTCTGGCAGAAGCACATGGGCTTGACGGTGAAATCGGACTGATGGCGCTGGAGTCGGCCTGTGAGTACATTGCTATGATGGAAGCGGAAGGGTTGAGTGTGCCCATGTCAGTGAATATCAGTGCCAATCAGTTACTCGAACCAGGATTTGCCAACATTGCCTTGTCGATTTGCGATGAGCATGTAGTTGCGCCACAAATGATAGAAATAGAGATCACCGAGTCTATTTTTATTCAGGACGAGTCGAGTGCACTACGCGCATTAACCGAACTGCGTAATGCCGGGTTTGTGCTGTCTTTAGATGATTTCGGCAGCGGATTTTCGTCGTTGAGCTATCTGCGTACCTTCCAGTTTGACGTTATTAAGATCGACCGTTCTCTGGCAAAAGATATTCATTGCTCAACTAAAGCGCTATCACTGCTGTCAGGGTTAGTAAAAATGCTTAACAGTCTGCAGTACAAAGTGCTGGTTGAAGGGGTGGATAACCTGGCTTACATCCCGCTCATGGAAGATATGGGCATTTCGGCCTATCAGGGATTCCTGTTTGAAAAGCCCATTCCTTATGACCAGTTCATCTACAAGCACGTACACAGTTCAATTACGCTAGAAGACTAACGTGAAAATCGATAAAGAAAGCGCAGCATAGTGACACCCAAAATGTCACTATGCTGATTCTGTGCAGGATTTACTTGGCGTTGGTGCTTTCGAAAATCTTATCTGCTGACGCTTCAACAAACCCCTGATACAACTCACCGTCAGGCATAGCGTAACGCTGGGCAAATTCGTAGAAACAGCTGGGGATTGTTAACGACGTATCACTGAACGCCAGTGCGATTTTGTCGGCCATTGTTGAAGACTGAGCCAGGAAGACCGACTCGCCGCCTTTGATTTCACCACCAACGGTGTTCAGTACAAAACCGGCTTCTTTCAACAGGGTATTCACCTGTTCGAGACTGTCGCTGTTGTTCAGGTGGTTTACACTCACGGTAAAGTGATTCGCACGGAATCCCCAGGCTGCAAGCCAGCCGGCGTATTCAGACTCACTGATAAGTGCCTGATACTCCTCGCTCGACAACTGCCATTGACGTCCTGAGTACAGGAAGTTGTCTGCCGTTACGACTTCTTCGGACATCTGCTCTATCAGACCCTGAATGATCTTCTGAGCTCCTTCTGACAGCTCTTCAACGCGCAGTTGGCTTATGAACACCTTCGGCTTGGTTGTGTCCGGGTGCTCGAAGTGTTTCGCATCCAGCTTTTTGGCCTTGAAATTGTACTGGCCTTTCTCTTCGTAACCCAATGCTAAGAAGTGCGCCGCCAGCTTATCCAGATTGGTTTTTTCCAGATTAAACGTACGGAACGCGACATGATCATTAACGATTTCAGGGCTGTTCTCTTCACCCGCCAGTAGTTCGTGAATACGCTTGGCGCTTGGGGTGATTTGCACATAATCCTGCCACATATTGGCAAACAGGGTACTGATATTGTTGTGCATAGTATTCTGTCGTTCCTTATAGTCTGTTACAGCGTTAAGCCGGGGCTTAACGTACCAGGTAGGGCTACTTTATCCAGTTCTACTGAAGCCACCGGGTACGCACAGTAGTCAGCCGCGTAATACGCGCTGGCTCTGTGGTTACCACTTTCGCCTATGCCACCAAACGGTGCTGCACTGCTGGCACCGGTAATAGGACGGTTCCAGTTAACAATGCCTGCACGAATATGCTGGAAAAAGTGCTGGTAGTCAGCCTCAGAGTCGCTCAGTAAACCCGCAGACAAGCCGAAACGCGTGTTGTTAGCCTGTGCAATGGCGGTGTCGAAGTCAGAATAACGAATTACTTTGAGCAGCGGGCCAAAGTGTTCCTCATCCGGCATTTCATCAACGATGTCAGTGACGTCCAGAATACCCGGGGTAACAAAGCCGGTATTTTCGTCGGTGTGCGTCAGAGTCAGTAAGGCTTTAGCGCCCAGGTCGAGTAATTCCTGCTGGGCAGCAACCATCCCTTTGGCTGCAGCAGCACTGACCATGGCGCCCATGAATGGCTGCTCTTCAGCGTCGTAATGTCCTACCTGAATGGCTTTTGTCGCGTCAACTAACGCGGTCATTAGCGCATCACCCTGTGCATTTGCCGGTATGAACAGACGGCGCGCGCACGTACAGCGCTGGCCTGACGTAACAAAGGCTGACTGAATAATGTCGTGCACAGCTGCTTTGGTGTCGGCAACGTCGGTAACGATGAGAGGGTTATTGCCGCCCATTTCCAGGGCCAGAATTTTGCCCGGGTGACCTGCGAATTGTTCGTGCAGGATTTTACCCGTGCGTGAGCTACCGGTGAAGAACAAGCCATCTAACTGATGGTGGCTGGCTAACGCCTTGCCGGTTTCCACCTCGCCCTGAACCAGGTTCAGCACGCCTTTAGGTAACCCGGCCTGTTCCCACAGTTTCACCATCGCTTCTGCAACGGCTGGTGTTAAATCGCTGGGCTTGAACACAATGGTGTTGCCTGCAATCAGTGCTGGCACAATGTGACCATTAGGTAAGTGACCCGGGAAGTTGTAAGGGCCAAATACGGCAACCACACCATGGGGTTTATGACGAATAAACGCTTTGCCTACCGGCATGGCATTTTCAACGGTACCGGTGCGCTCAAAATACGCTTTTTCTGAAATCCCGATTTTACCGATCATGGCGGCGACTTCGGTAGCGGTTTCCCATAATGGCTTACCGGTCTCCTGCGCAATTAACGCAGCCAGTTCCGGTTTGTTAGCCGCCAGTAATTCACCGTACTGTTTGATAATGGCCAGGCGTGCTTCAACTGTCAGTGCAGACCAGGCTGGCAATGCTGTTCTGGCGGCATTTACCGCGTCATTTACCTGCTCAGCAGAGGCTGCATTGCCTTGCCAGAATACGTGGTTTTTCGCTGGATCAGTTGACGCGATAGAGGCACCTTGGCCTTCAATCCACTGTCCATTTATAAAATGTGTGGTTGGCATAATTCTGTCCTGATGCTTGTAATTGATTTAATCTCGGGGTGTTACCGAAGCAAAGCGAATGGCATCACCTTCTTCTATGGCAAGCGCTGCCGCTGCCTTATGTGAGATCACTGCTGTGTCGGTTTGATTGTCGTAACGGACATCAGCCATGACGGCGCGGAAATCTTTCACCGAGGTGTTGATGATGTAGCACAACTCGCCATCTTGTGCGGCTGACTGGTCGTCTATGTGTGCCGCAGCGCGTTTACTGCGCTGTGCGGTACGAATATTACTGAGGTTTGCCTCAACAGTAGGGCCGCCATCAAAAATGTCTACGTAGCCGCGACAACTAAAGCCTTCTTCCTGTAGCAAGCGCAACGCGGGTTCGGTTTTCTTGTGCACCTTACCAATCACGTTTTGTGCTTCCTGACTTAGCAGGTTGACGTAAATGGGATACTTGGGCATCAACTCAGCAATGAACACCTTGTTTCCAATCCCGGTCAGGTAATCTGCGGTGGGGAAGTCCATTGAAAAGAAATGGGCTTCCAGCCACTCCCAGAACGGCGAACGGCCATTTTCATCACTCACGCCACGCATTTCGGCTATTACGGTTTCGGCGAAGCGTTTCTGGTGTTCCTGCATGAACAGAAAACGGACTTTAGACAAAAAGCGGCCGTTAAGGCCCTTGCGGGCACTTTCCCGCAAGAACAACGTACAAATTTCGCTTACACCGGTGTAGTCGTTACAAAACGTCAGAATTTCCACCGTGTTGTGGATATTCAGCTCGCGTGAAGCGTGGACGACTTTGCCTACGTGATAATGATAGAACGCGTCGTCCGTACCCACAGCCGCTTCGATACCGGTTGTCCCTACCACTTCACCGGTTGTCGCGTCTTCCATTACAAACAGATACGATTCGCTGCCTGGCGCGGTAACCTCACTGCCGAAAGAGTCGGTGGATCTGTTAATTTTACGCTGCAACAGTTCCTCGTTCACTGGCAAAGACGTAAAGCCAATGCCAGATTCCTCAGCTATTGCATACAGCGCTGCGTAATCGCTTTGTTGTATTGGGCGAATGATGTACATGGTTAGCTCTCTTATAGCTACTTCGCTGCCACGACGCTGGCTACGGCTTTTTCGAAGCGTACCAAACCTTCCGCAATATCTTCGTCAGGAATGATCAGCGACGGTGCGAAACGCACTACGTTAGCACCTGCAACCAGACACATCAGTTGTTGCTGTGTTGACGCATCCAGGAACGCGCGTGACTGGCCGGCGAAGTCTTCGGTTAACGCACAACCTAACAGCATGCCTTTACCACGGATTTCGCTAAACACTTTGTGCTTATCGTTAATGGTTGCCAGGGTGTCACGGAATAGCTGCTCTTTGCGCTTAACGCCTTCCAGTACCGCCGGATCGTTAATGATATCGAACGTGCGTTCTGCCACGGCACACGCCAGTGGGTTACCACCGTAAGTGCTACCATGTGTACCGGGTTTGAAGTGTGCTGCAATGTCAGTTGTGGTTAGCATTGCGCCGACAGGGAAGCCACCGCCCAGCGATTTTGCTGTGGTCAGAATATCTGGCGTTACGTCCAGACCCATGTACGCATACAGGTGACCAGTTCGGCCTACACCCGATTGCACTTCATCGAAAATCAACAGCGCATTGTGCTTGTCGCACAGCTCGCGAACGCCTTTTACGAAGGCCGGATCAGGCGAAATAATACCGCCTTCACCCTGCAGAGGTTCCATCATTACCGCACAGGTATTGTCCGAAATCAGCGCTTCAAAAGCAGCCAGGTCGTTGTAAGCACAATGCTCTACAGCGCCAGGCTTTGGACCAAAACCATCTGAATACGCAGCCTGACCGCCTACCGTCACCGTAAAGAAAGTACGGCCGTGGAAACCTTGGTTAAACGCAATGATTTGTTGTTTGTGTTCACCGAACTTTTCCAATGCATAGCGACGCGCTAGTTTCAACGCTGCTTCGTTCGCTTCAGCACCCGAGTTGGCAAAATAAACGCGCTCAGCAAAGGTGTGGTCGGTTAGTTTTTTGGCTAAACGCAACGCAGGTTCGTTGGTGAATACGTTGCTTAAGTGCCACAACTTGTTACCTTGCTCGGTAAGGGCTTTTACCAACTCAGGGTGACAGTGACCCAGTGCGTTTACAGCAATACCACCGGCAAAGTCGATGAATTCGTTGCCGTCCTGATCCCAGACTCGCGAACCCACACCGCGAACCGGTACCATACTGGCAGGGTTGTAGTTCGGCACCATGACTTCATCAAATAAACTCCGGGTTACATTCATCTCTTCACCTCTAACTGTCGATTTACTGCTTGCTCGTTGCCACAAATGAGCAACGAAATACAGTGGAATAATGTGTTTCAAAGCGCTTCAGTATGCCAGCATAACGCGCCTTTGTCTCGTCAATTCATTGGCTGTAAACACAGTAAAATCAAGGGATGTGGCTTAACTTGCATAATTAGTGAATAACTATCCATAGAAGTGAATAGGCGGAAAAATAAACAATAGAGAGTTTGTATCTTGCGCCACGCGAGCGGGCTGAACGCGTGTAGATGTACACCAGGGTTTACGGCTGAATGATTATGAAAGCGAAAAAAACACGCATTTTTACGTTTTCAGCTCAGAACATGTCGCAATTCCGCGCGGTCAACAGGTAATTACGCGTCTGGGTTCAGCTGTTTTACAGCTCGGCAACAACGGGAAGTTGTGACAGAGATTGTTTTTGCAGTGCAGTAAAAGTGTCTGCGGATATCGCACTGCCAGAACGAAACACCGGGGCTTCGTCTTCCAGAAATAATTTGGCATCACTGAGCATTCTGAATTTAGCGTAATACCGGCTTTGTTGAAGTGTGCGGGTTAACGGCAAGGCATCCTCATCATCCGGCTCTTGCAGGAACTGTTGCATGGGGGTGTGCAAGTCCACTCGCTTGAATACCATTTGCTCAAACAGGTGCAGAGACAGTTTATCGCCGTGCTGGTTAATCAACTGAATACACTGCGCCGGGTCTGGCACTAACTGCGTAAGTGCACTGTGCAAATCGCGCAATTTGGCTTTCTGCGCGTGTTGCAGAAAATCAAAATGCACTTGTTCGAACAGTTTAAAATAGAGTTTTAGGATCACACTGCGGCCTAACTGACTCAGCAGGGCAAGCAGGTAAGCCGGGTAGGGCTGGGCTTTAAACTGAGGTGCAATGGCTTCAGCGGTTCTGGCACAGGTTACCGCGTATTCCATGGTCTTGTGCTTTACTTGCGGAAAAGGATCGGTAATCAAGGGGATTGACTGACGGAACATTAAAGCCGGTAATACCAGCTTTACGTTGTCGATGCCCATAAAACTCAACGCGGTCTTCAGCGTGTCGACCACAATCACCATGCCCCGCGCATCGCGCCGACGATTTTGTGGGGCATTAACTAACTTCAGCAGTTCGTCATACAGCCAGGGCATGCCTGCCGCAACAGCCTCCACTTTTGAAATTGTTGCTGATGGTGTGGTGAGCAGGTCGATAAGATCTGTTGACTCGTCTTGCCAGTTTAGTTGTTTGTCTAGGATCGCGGGCGTGTCACTGATAGCTTGTGCCAGCTTTTTCTTAACCAGTGTATGCAGTTGCTGGTTAATTTGAGCCAGATATTCTGCGCGGACTTTGGCGGTTTGCAGCTTATCGCGAATCGCAGTTTTTTCGACTTTAAGCAGTTGGCGACGGGTAAAACTCTGTTCCGATTCCTCATAACTTACTTCGCCCGGCGCACGTTTGCCAATCATGACGCTGACGCGCTCAGGCGCAATCAGCCAATAATCAAAACGTTCGGCAATGGAGGGGGGCGTTAGTAATTGCTCAGCCATAAGCGATGTAGTGACTCCGTTTGTACTGCAGATCGATAAAAATAGCGTGATATTCAAATAGTATCGGCCGATTCCCAATACGCTGCAACTTAATTAACCCCAGCTCGGAAATAGTGCTAAAAAACACACCGTAGTGTTGTTGTTTCGCGAATTCAGAGCGAATGTGTTTACGCTTGTTCCGTTGAAAGCCGCGGCGTATAAGGGGCTGAAATACCGGCTAAGGTTAAAAAGTTGGCCAGTACCTGATGACCATACTCGGTTAACAAAGATTCCGGATGATACTGCAGGCCCCAAATGGGTAAAGAGCGGTGCGCTATCGCCATGATCTCTGGCTCGTCGCCATCCTGACTCCAGGCAATTGCCTGCAGACAGTCGGGTAACTGCTCTGGCGATAAAACCAATGAGTGGTAGCGTGTTACGGTAAAGCGTTCAGGGATGCCATTGAACAGAGGGCTTCCGTTATGTAGAACCGGTGAAAGCTTTCCATGACGAATATGGTGGGCACCGCAGACTGTGGCACCAAATACCTGACCTATAGCCTGATGTCCCAGGCATACGCCAAGAATGGGTAAGGTGCCAGCAAAGTGTTTGATTGCTGCCAGACTGATTCCGGCGTCATCAGGCGTGCAAGGCCCCGGCGAAATCACGATGCCTTGTAACGGCATGGCAGCGATGTCTGCCAGACTGACCTCGTCATTTCTGACGACTTTCAGCTCACAACCTAACTCAATAAAGTAACGCGCCAGGTTGTGGCTGAACGAATCATAGTTGTCGATGAGCAATAACAAGTGGTACCCGCTACCCAATTAAGGTTTGGCAATAAACCCTAGGGCGTCATAGGTCGCTGCCAGGGTTTTGCTGGCTTTTGCCTGTGCCTTGGCCGCACCTTCACGCATGACTTCATTCAGGTACGCCTGATCTTCGCGAAGCTGATGGTAACGTTGTTGAATGGGCTCAAGTAGTGCTACCACGGCATCGGCTACGTCGCCTTTCAGGTGACCGTACATTTTGTCTTCGTAATCCGGGACCAGTGATTCAACCGATTTCCCCGTCGCCAGTGAGAGCAAGGTCAGCAGGTTGCTGACGCCGGCTTTTTCTGCTGGGTTGTAATAAATACGCGCCTGCTCGTCTGAATCGGTGACGGCACTCTTGATCTTCTTCGCCAGTTTCTTCGGCTCTTCCAACAGCCCGATGTAGTTTTTCGGGTTGTTGTCAGACTTCGACATTTTTTTGTCAGGCTCTTGCAAGCTCATGATGCGCGCACCAAATTCCGGAATGTACGGATCGGGCAGGCGGAAGGTATCGCCATAGATATTGTTAAAGCGCGTTGCTACATCGCGGGTCAGTTCAAGGTGCTGCTTTTGATCTTCACCAACCGGTACCTTGTCTGCCTGGTACAGCAGAATATCTGCTGCCTGCAGTACCGGGTAGCTGTACAAACCTACATTTATGTTAGAGGCATTCTTTGCAGACTTGTCTTTAAACTGGGTCATGCGGTTAAGCTCGCCCATTTGCGTGTAGCAGTTCAGTACCCACGCCAGTTGCGCGTGCTCAGGTACGTGAGACTGTACGAACAGCGTACTTTTTTGTGGGTCAATGCCACAGGCAAGGTATAAAGCCAAACCATCAAGACAGGCCTGCTTCAGCTTTTCAGGCTCCTGACGAACAGTGATGGCGTGTAAGTCTACCAACATGTACAAACAGTCGTGGTCGTCCTGCATGCTCACCCATTGCTTCAGTGCACCCATATAGTTGCCAAGGGTTAATTGACCGGACGGCTGACAGCCGCTTAGTACGATTGGTTTTACACTCATGAATTTATACCTACTGTTATTACCGGGCGCCAACTGAAGCGAGTTCGTTGCGCATTTGCTGAATCACGGTGGCGTAATCAGGCTGGTTAAAAATAGCTGAGCCGGCAACAAACATGTCTGCGCCTGCGTCAGCAATGGCTGCGATATTATCGACTTTCACCCCGCCGTCAACTTCCAAACGTATATTTCGGCCTGATTCTTCTATTCTTTGTTTTACTTCACGCAGCTTGTCCAGCGTATTTGGAATAAAAGACTGACCGCCGAAGCCGGGGTTAACCGACATCAATAGTATGTGATGCAGCTTATCCATGACGTAATCAAGGTGAGAGAGCGATGTCGCCGGGTTAAATACCAGGCCGGGCTGGCAGCCCTTATCAATAATCAACTGCAGACTGCGGTCAACGTGCTGACTTGCCTCGGGGTGAAAACTGATCATGCTGGCACCGGCGTCTGCAAACTGCTCAATAAGGTCGTCTACCGGTGAAACCATCAGGTGCACATCAATAGGGGCCGTAATGCCGTAGTCACGCAGCGCCTTACAGATCATAGGTCCGAAAGTCAGGTTAGGCACATAGTGGTTATCCATGACATCAAAATGAACGACATCGGCACCGGCCGCCAGTACCTTCTCAACATCCTCGCCTAGCCGGGCAAAGTCGGCGGACAGAATGGACGGGGCTATCAGAAAATCTTTCATACCTTACCTTCGGGTTAGTCAAGCCAGCAACTGGCTTTATGGATTTGCAGAGTACGTCTTTTTAACACGTTTTTTGATAACGCTTTTATTGATTAAATTTTACCGGATTCTGTGAGCAGGCAAAAGGCAAAATACCGCCCTTTATTGGTGAGTGTGCACTTATATGGTGCGACGGGCTTGTGCGAGTGCGCGTATGAAATCTTCCGGTTAAAAAACACCCTAAATAAAATATAAATAAAATCATATGTTTATGTGTTTTTTCTTTGATTTTGACGAAGATTATTAATTGGGCATCAAGTTTGCGTATGTCGTGAGCACAATAACAAGAACAATAGACAGAAAGTGATTTTAAAACACTTATGCAAAGTTAATTTACGGAGAACACACATGAAATTTAATAAAACTTTGGTAACTTTAGCTGTTGTTGGCTCTTGCCTGACTTCTACTGCTGCCCTTGCTGACAGCGTATCTGCTAACGTTAGCGTTACCAACAACTACATCTGGCGTGGTCTGACTCAAACCATGAACGAAGCAGCTGTACAAGGTGGTATCGACTACGCAAGCGACAGCGGTTTCTACGCGGGAACTTGGGCGTCTAACGTTAAGTATGGTGCAGACGATGTTTACTCTTACGAGCACGACATCTACTTCGGTTACGCGGGCGAAGCTGGCGACATTTCATATGATGTTGGTTACCTGTACTACAACTACGACACTGAAGCCGGTTACGATTTCGGCGAAATCTACGGTACAGTAGGTTACGGTAACTTTAGCGCGACTTTATACGTTCTGGCGAACGCAGAACCAGATGAAGGTCCAAATCAAGACTTCGGTTTTGGTTCAACGACTTACCTGTCACTTGACTATGCTTACGCACTGGAAAGCGGCACTGAAGTTGGTGTTCACCTTGGTTCTCACCAGGGCGACTTCTCTGAGTCATTCAACGGCGTACCTGGTGACTACATGGATTACGCACTGACGCTGTCTAAAGACGGTTTCGGCTTCATGATCAGTGGTACTGACCTGGACGACGCTGGTCCGGACGCGTTAGACAACGACAGCGTGAAGTTCACTGTTTCTTACGGTGTAGACTTCGAGCTGTAAGCGATAGTCGCTTAAAAATTATTTGTTGTGCGTACGGGGCCATGCAGAAATGCGTGGCCTTTGTACTTTAGGCGGAAATTTTCGTTGCCAGACGGTTCGAACTGGTTATAATTAAACCAATGGAATCTACTGGGTAGATAAGTGAATGTTTAACAGAAACCTAAAATGGCGGGCATCTGGCACAGTGTTAACTGTTGGCTTGCTGGTAGGAACATTTCATTTGGCAACGGATAGCCGCGAAATAGCCTCAAATGACTGTCAGCCCCCTTGTGCGAACGCACAGCAGCATGCCGAAGAGGTAAGCTGGTCGAGCTGGTTAACCGGTCGTTCTACGTCTTATCGCTTTCATTATCTCGATTTGCTGGAATTATTGTCGCGCCAGAAAGGCACGGACAGCGAATAGTCGCAATGGCCAGTAAACCCGGTTTACTGCAAGTGATTCAAAGCGTGTTGGCGAGCGCCTTTGGCGTGCAAAGCCATAAAAACTACCAAAAAGACTTCTCTCAACCCGATGTAAAAGTGTACATCACGGTTGGTGTTATATTTGTCGTTCTGTTTGTCTTGTCTCTGATAGCGTTAGTGCAGTTTATACTGCCTTAGCGTTGTGTTCGTCGGTAATTGGCATAACCGGCGTATCGTCGAAAAACGCCAGTAGTTCACTGACTGGTTTTCGTTTGTGGCCCTTCTGACTGATTGACCGTTTTACATTTAAGGTCGAGATATGAGCGCCGTTGTATAGCTGGCGTGTCAGTGGTAGATCGTGGTTCGATATGAGTACGGGGATCCCTCTTTTATAGGCAGCTCGTTTTGCCAGTGTTGCAAGCTTGTTTTGGCATGCAAGACTAAACTGCTTGGCTGCGTAACTGGTAAACAACGCGGTTTTGCTTATTGGCGCATAAGGTGGATCACAGTAAATAACGCTGCCTTTACGAGCGCGTTGGAAGACTTTTTCGAAAGGAAGGCAGGTAAATTTCGCGTGTTGGGACTTTTCCGCGAACACATACATTTCACGCTCGGGGAAGTAGGGGCGTTTGTAACGGCCGAATGGCACATTAAAGCGTCCGCTCAGGCTATAACGGCATAAGCCATTGTAGCCATGGCGATTCAAGTAAACGAATAACAGCGCGCGATAATGCTCGTCAGTGGTCTGATTAAACTCTTCCCGCAGTGCGTAATACGTGGCTTCTTCATTGTGCTCTGGTGTAAAGAACGCTTTTAAATCGTTGATGAGTACATCCGGCTGCTGTTTCAACAGATTGTACAAGCTGATCAGGTCTGGATTGATATCGTTGAGGACGTAATGCGGGTAGTCTGAATTCAGAAAAACAGACCCTGCACCGACGAAGGGTTCAATGAGTTTGTTCGCAACTGGCAATTGCGCGTTTATCTTTTCTACCAGGCTGTATTTGCCTCCTGCCCACTTGAGGAATGCCCGGTTTTTATTGACTGCCATTATGTTGGTAACTACTCACTGACGATTTATTGGTTATTTGTCTTCGTGGAAAGCATAGCCATGACAGCGCACATTCAGAAAATGAAGCTGTAAAACATGTTCAACCCAGAGAAACCCTGATTGTAGCGACCACAGCGGATCCCGACAACCAGCAATTTCCAGAATCGGTAAAATATTAGCGTGCCGGGTTCAGTTCGCCTTGGATTTGACGGCCGGATTTTACAAAAACAGCGTCTTTGCCTGGGAACGGCGGCAAAGACGACACCATTGCTCTGGCATCGAGAAGGGTGGCTGCACTTGTATGCCATAGCAGAACGTACCAATCGCCGCCGTAGCGTGTAGTTTTGTACATGGTAACCTTGTCGGTAAGGTTGTGGTCCCGCAGGAAGTCTTTGGCAAGCGGCAGGTCTTTCATGCCTGCAATTTGAATGTAATAGGCGGCGGGGTCAGCCTCGGTCATGAGTGTGGTTGTGTCGACGTTAGCTGGTGCAATAGTGGGCTGCTCAGAACTCAGTTCACTAGCAACTACCGGACTCTCACTTGCTTGCCCAACGTTATCTGCGGACTCAGATTCAGTTCCTCCAGCTATAGCAGGCTGTTCGGTTGCTGTTTCAGCGACAGTCGTTTCAACAGAACTTGCAGTTGGTACCGCAATTGACTGCTGAGTGGCTTCCCCTGACTCAGAAGTGCGCACCTCCGGCTCTGGTATAGTTTTTAGTGCGTCAGTAAAGCTGGTTACCACGCGGGCATTCTCAGAGGGCTGCTGCACCGGCTCTTCAATCACCGTGTCAGTTTGTTTAGGCACACTGATTGTTTGCGTGGGCGTACTGTCTTCAGTGTTGTTGGCTTGCACTTCCTCAGCGACGGATTGTGTGGTTTGTTCAATAGGGTTAAACAACGTGCTTAACGTTGCGCCGTATTGCCAGCCCAGTAACGCAACAAAGCTGGACAGGAACACCAGTACCACTGCCAGCCACAACCAGGGGGAGCGCAGTCTGTTGGGCCGGGTTTCAATATGTGCCTGGCCTTTGGCCTGGCGGTAGCGGTCGAAGGCTGCGCGGCGCTGAGCCAGCAGTTTGTCGACATCGCTACCGTAGTTGTCGCGAGTCACAGACTGACTGCTGATAAGTAAGGGCGTATCGGTATTTTTAGCCGGCAGCCATTGTTTGGCTTGCTCTGCCCATTCTGACTCACCAAACAGCAGCACGTTCAGGTGTTGCTTGTTGTTGGCAAAGCGGCTTTGCAGAACCAACTCCCACAGCTCTTGCAGGAATTGGTTTGGCAGGAACTGCGCATTGGTAATGGTGATCAGGACCGGGCCGTTGTGGTGATTCAGGTCAGCTAATAGTTCGTTGAGCGGGCGCACATAGCTGCCAATGACCTGACCGAGTAACTGACGACACACATCCCGACGGTAATCGGTGACCTGCATGTCGTCATTCGCGGTTATGAATGCCAGCTCGGTATTGTCGGCCTGCTGAAATACAAACGACTCCAGCGTACGTTGCTGCTCTGCAATAGAGTCTCCGCTAACAAAAATTAGCTGAGACGAATAATTGACCAGATATTCAAGTCTGTCATGCAGTTCAGACGACACGGATTCACCCTTTAAAGCCCGTTATTAACCAGCAGGTTGGCTCAGTAGTTCAGTGAGTATGGCTTCACTGACTTCTTTGGTAACCACCGCATGACCGATGCCTTGTGGGATGACAAAGCGAATGTGTCCGGCTTCGACCTTTTTGTCGCGGGCCATGTGACGCATGTAATCGCTGTATGTCATGGTATCCGGGCCTTCAACGGGCAATGCAAATGCCTGTTGCAGCTCCGCCACACGACGGGTTTCTGACGGTGTTAGCCAATCCAGCTTCTCTGCTGTCTTACAAGCAAGGATAATACCAGCCGCAACTGCCTCGCCGTGCAGCCAGTTACCATAGCCTTGCTCGGCCTCGATGGCATGACCAAATGTGTGCCCTAAGTTGAGCAGCGCACGAATACCGCCTTCACGCTCGTCTTGTGCAACTACTTCAGCTTTGATTTGGCAGCAGCGGAAGATTGCATGGGCAAGCTCAGCTTGCTGCAGATCCTTCAGGCCTTGTTGGTTGGCTTCCAGCCATTCAAAAAAGGCGCTGTCATAGATAATGCCGTACTTAATGACTTCTGCCATGCCAGCCGAGAATTCACGTGCAGGCAGGGTGCTCAATGTATCGATGTCGATAGCGACAAGAATAGGTTGGTAGAAGGCACCAATCATGTTCTTGCCCAGAGGGTGGTTAACGGCAGTTTTGCCGCCCACAGAAGAATCTACCTGAGAGAGCAATGTGGTGGGCACCTGAATAAATGGCACGCCGCGCTGGTAGGTAGCAGCCACAAAGCCACACAGGTCGCCAATAACACCGCCACCAAGCGCAATGAGTGTGGTGTCTCGCGCTGCATTCATTTCCAGCAGGCGGGTCATGACCACTTCATATTGTTCCAGTGTTTTGTATTGTTCGCCGTCGGGCAACGTGACAACGTCGACGTTTTTATCGCCACAGGCTGCAATTACCTTCTCCAAATACAGCGGTGCAATGGTTTCGTTGGTGACGATAACTGCCCGCGGTCCTTTAATATAAGGCACAAAAAAGCCGGCTTGATTTAATAAGCCGGCTTCTATTTGGATGGGGTAGCTACGATCGTCAAGTTCTACAGTTAAGATTGACATCGAAGTAGCTCCTAAAGAAATTTATAATCCAATTTTGCTGATGATTTGATTTGCGACTGCGCGTGCAGACTGATCATCGGTATCGACTACGTAATCAGCGACTTCTTCGTAAAGTGGATTACGCTTTTCAGCAAGATCTCTTAATACTTGCTCTGGATCGTCCTTTTGTAACAATGGACGACGCTTATCGCGTTGTGTTCTTGCGACCTGCTTGTCGATAGTTGTTTGTAAATACACTACGATACCGCGAGCTGATAAACGGTTACGCACCGCTTTCGTCATGATCGAGCCACCACCGGTAGCCAACACAATACCTTGCTTATCGGTAAGGTCGTTAATGACGTTCTCTTCGCGCTTACGGAAACCTTCTTCGCCTTCTAAATCGAAAATCCAGGTAATATCAGCGCCAGTGCGACGTTCAATCTCCTGATCAGAATCGTAGAATTCCAGATGTAGTTCATCTGCTAAGTGACGACCAATGGTACTTTTACCTGCGCCCATTGGACCAACCAAAAAGATATTACGTTTTTCAGCCATATTTGCTTATTTCACAACTTATCAATGTTAAGGGCAGCGTTGCCTGAGTTCCTCAACCACCCATTCACACGTGCTTATTTTGTCGCTAATAAGCACATACATAAAACCTCGTAAAAATTTCGAGGGCGGGATTATCTCAGTTTCTCAGACCTCTATGCAAGTTTTGTTGCAACATTGGGGCAGATGTTTTGAATATATCGGGGAAATCAAAGCCGTAGCGACCTGAAAAGGCAGGTGAGTACGGCTTGTCGGGTTGTTTGAACAGGTGTTTTGCCCGGACTGTTCGCGATTAAAAGTCTTCCGTTACAATTTTGGGCGTAACGAAAATGAGCAGTTCGCGTTTCTGATACACCGTTGAACTGTTTCTGAATAGCGCGCCAACGACAGGTAAATCACCAAACAGAGGCACTTTACTCACATCGTTGCTGTTCACTTGCTGGAAAATACCGCCCAATACAATGGTTTCACCATTTTCGACCAGCACCTGGGTTTTGATTTCCTGGGTATCAATCGCGACGGCATCACCGGTTGCCGTAGCAACGGTTTCGCCACGCGTATCCTGAGTGACTACCAAATCCAGAATAATACGATTGTCCGGGGTAATGTGCGGGGTTACTTTCAGGCTTAATACCGCTTTTTTGAATTCTACCGATGTCGCACCGCTTGAAGTCGCTTGTGAATAAGGGATTTCAGTACCCTGTTCAATGTAAGCTTCCTGTTGGTTTGCAACGGTGATGCGCGGACTGGCGATGATCTCACCTTTGTTTTCGGTTTCCAGCGCTGATAATTCCAGGTCCAGAATTGTGCCGTCTGCCAGGCTGGCTATTTGAAAGCCAATCGCACCGGCTGCACTGGTAACCGGCAGATTTACGTTCAGGCGGTCACCCAAATCCGGCACTACACCGCCAGAAATTGTTTCAGCACCCTCAAGTGAGCCCGACACGCCGTTGTCGTCCTGGCGATCGGAGAAGCCCCAACGTACACCGAAGTCTTCGCCTACATTGTCGCGTACTGTCACCATGCGAGACTCAATCAACACCTGTTTAACCGGAATATCCAGTGATGCAATCACTTTGCGCGCTTCATCAATTGACTCAATGGTATCGCGCACGAGCAGGGTGTTAGTACGCTCATCAACCGTTACCGTACCGCGCTCGGTAAGAATGCCGCCGCTGCCTTCGTTGGCTTTGAGGATATTCGCCAGTTCAGCGGCCTTAGCGTAATTAACGGTAATGCTGGCAGAGGATAATGGCGCCAGTTGTGCTACCTGCTGGTCGCTTTGCAGCTTTTGAGTTTCCCTTTGCGATAGTTCTTCGCTAGGCGCAATCAGCAAAATATTGCCTTCGCGGCGCTTGTCGAGGCCTTTGATCTTCAGAATCATATCCAGCGCCTGATCCCACGGCACGCCTGTTAAGCTAATGGTCACATTGCCACTTACCGTATCGGTGGTGACCAGGTTAAAGCCATTTACCTTGGCGATAATTTGCAATACCTGACGGACCGGCACATCCTGAAAATCCAGTGAAATGGGCTCACCTTCGTACTGACTGCGTTCAAGATTTGCTACCTGCTCTTCGCTCATTGGCGAAATAGAGACGCGCAGTGTTTTTCCGTCCTGCTCTGTGTTGGCAACCACTTTTCCTTCGTAGTTAAACACTACGCGAGAGGACTCTTTTTCCTGAAACGTTTCAATGGTGGTAACAGGTGTGCCAAATTCGGTGACATCCAACTCTACCAGCTGGTCTTTACCCAGTTCAGTTTTAGGAAGGGTAAGTACTAACTTCCCTTTTGCTTCAATGAGCTGTGGCTGGCCTTTGCTGTTTGAAAAGGTGAAGGTGGTCACAGCGCTTTGATTGGCACTGCGAGTGAAAGCAATATCTTTCAGGGTAGACTGAAATACGGTTTGTTCAGCGGCGTTTGGGTTCAGTAATTGCGGAGATTCCTGCGCATTTAACTCAGAGGCAACGACATTTGCCAGCAACAGCGTCACCGCCAATCCTACAAACCAGGAGCGGCGTCTGCTGCGCTTGTTGAGTCTTTCGTTAAAGATATATCGCTTAGACATCTTGTTCTTCTCCTGCTCACGAACCCATCGCGAGCGTTGTTTCTTTGCGCTGCCAGCATCCGGTGCCATCAGGCACTAACTCTTCAATGATCACGCTGTTGTTTTTTACGTTAATAATCTTGCCAAAAAACAATCCAATTCGATTCCCGGCTTTAGCCTGGTACAAATTACCGTCATTGGTCTTAAACAATACCCAGTCAGCGCCATTAGAGCGGAAACTACCGGTCAATTGCAGCGCATCAATGCCATAAGACTCCAAAGGCTCTTTTGCCCGGGTCAAATCCGGTTGCGTGCAGTTCGCTTTGACCTGGGTTACAACAGGCGCCTGATCGCGCTGGGGTCGCATGAACGGACTTCTGAATTCAGAAGCGCTGTACACAAATGCCGGTTGCTGCGTAAATTCCGGGTAGGGCTCAATGCGAGACTGTGTAGTTTGCTTTACCTGATTGGTGTAAGCAACTAAATCATCCATTTGCGGAGCGCAACCCGCTGTTAAGCCTAACAAAGCCAGTGTTACCAATACGCGTAAGGGTGTCATTTCTTGTCCCCTTCGTTCTTGGTATTCGCTGCCCGATAGGTTTTCGCCAATAGACTTAGCTTCAGGCCTTCCTGTTCAGCCTTTAACTCAAAATCGTGCATCGTAACAATGCGCGGCAAGCCGGCTACCTTTGAGACAAACTCCCCAATATTGTGATAACCACCACTGACTTCGATTTTTATCGGCAGCTCAGTATAAAACTCTTTAGGAATTTCATTTTCCCAGTTAATTAACCTGAAAGTGAGTCCGGCGCTGGTACCTACGTATGTAATATCATCCAGTAAGCCGGGTGTTTCGTTACGTGTTGGCAGCGACTTGAGCATGGAGGAAAAGTCTTCCTCGATTTTAGCCAATTGTTGTTTGTACGCGGTTAAGTTAACTGCCAGTCGATACTTGGCCTCAAATTGCAGTTTAAGTTCGGCTTCCTTTTTTTCTGCGGCGTCGAGCAAAGGTAATTTAGGGCTGACAATGGCAAAGTAACTGATGCCACAAATTACAACGGCAACAAACAGCGACACTACAACTTTGATTTCAAACGGCCATACCGCAACCTGTTCAAAATCCAGATCGTTCATTTCTTTCAGGCGAGACACGTCAAACTTCATTTTTTGCCTCCCTTCGCTTTCTGCTCTGCCTCGCGCTGGGCGTTGGCAAGTACCTGGCTAATTGAAAAGGTCAGCGTGAATTCACTGACTGCGTCACTGGCGCTGGTGTCGGCTACAATGGAAGACAAATCACCGGCAGTAAATACTTTGGACTTTTCCAACTGCCGCATAAACTCAGCCAGACGGTTGTTCGACTCGCTGGTGCCGCGAACTTCAATTTGCGCGCCTTTGCGGATCATCGATTTAAAGCTCACACCGGGTGGGACTAATCGGGCAAGTTCATCCAGGATGTTAGGGGTGATGTTTCTGCTGCTTTGCAGTTGTTCAATCAGGGCCATGCGCTGCTCGATAGCGGCTTTACTGTCTTTGATGCGCTTAATTTCGGCAATTTGGCTTTCCAGTGCCGTAATTTCAGTTTGCAGGTACTGATTGCGGGCATTCTGGTTACTGATTTGCGTTTCAATGAACTGGCCAATTAACCAAAAAATCAGGCCGCAGAACACGGCAACTAGCGCCAGTGTCACTAAAAACTGTTGCTTCTGTTTCTGACGGCGCTGTTCACGCCAGGGCAAGAGGTTTACATGTGCCACGACGAAAACCCTCTGCTAGCAAGCCCGGCTGCAATGACCATCATAGGCGCCAGTTGATTAACCTGCTCTTCGTTCACTTTGTCACCCAGTTTGATTTGCGTAAACGGGTTAAAAATGTCGACATCAATACCCAGGTCTTGTTGCAGTGTGTCAACCAGCGCTGGCATAACAGCACCCGCACCACATATTAAAATACGATCCGGGCGGTCGGCGTGCACGGTACTCATGTACATCTGCAACGCGCGGTTAATTTGCTGCTGTAAGTTAGCGGCGAACACCGGCAGCGTATCTGTTTCCCAATTCGCCGGGAGTTGTTGGGTAATCAATTGTTCTTCGGTGTCTTTGCGGTCCTGCATGTGGATCAGTGCCAGGTCCTGAATCAGCATGTCGACCCCAAAGTTATGCTCCTTGCTGTACATCACTTCACCAGATTGCCACACACACATTTGCAACAATGAGGCGCCGATATTGATACAGCAAACGCGCTCATCTTCCCCTTTGTTCGGGTAGAAGTGGTCAATGGCGTTGCCCAGTGCATACCCTTCTACATCGACCACGAGCGGTTCAAACCCCTGCTCGCGGACCAAGGTAGAGCGCAGCATGACTACGTCTTTATGGGCAGCGGTTAGCAGCACATTTACTTTGCCAGCATGGGTTTCACTCATGCCAAGCTCTTCAAAATCCAGGTAGACTTCTTCAAGGGGGTAGGGAATAAGGCTGTCGGCCTCGACTTCAATTTGGCCTTCCAGTTCAAAGTCAGTTTGGTCTGGCTCCATATGGACCACTTTACTGATCACTGACGCACCAGCAACAGCAATTGCCGCGGGCTTCAGTTTGCTCTTCATCGCTTTACGCACTTTGCGCAATGCCAGACTGACCGCTTCCATGTCTGTGATTTCGCGTTCTTTAAACGCGTCTTTAATAATGGGTTCGCAAGCAAAAGCCGTTAAGGTGTAATCACCCTCACTGCCTTCCAGCACCACTGCTTTTATACAACGCGTCCCGATGTCGAGACCGACAATGGGTGGTTGCTTCTTTTTAAACAGCGATTTCAACATATAAACCGTGCCTTTGCGTGCCTGCGTAAATTTCTACCATATGATGTTACTTAATTTTTTTCTATTAAATGGTTCTAATAAATACACTTAGGTATAAAATATAAGTCATTTTGGCAAAAAAGCCCTGAAATATCGTATCGTGAAGTACATTAAAACCTTATTAAAACTTGGCATTATTGCCGGATTGCTCGGAAGCATTGTACTAACGGGTATCTATTTCTATATCAAACCTGATCTGCCCAGCGTCGCTATCCTGAAGGACGTGCGGTTGCAGACGCCTATGCGTATCTATACCCACGACGGTAAACTGATATCCCAATACGGTGTCAAAAGACGGATTCCGGTAACACTGGACGAAACGCCAGATTTACTGAAAAAAGCCATATTGGCCACCGAAGACAACCGTTTTTATGACCATTTTGGTATTGATCCTATCGGCATCACCCGGGCTTTCATTAACCTGGTAATCACCGGTGAGAAAAGTCAGGGGGCCAGTACGCTTACGCAGCAGTTAGCGCGCGGATTCTTCCTGACCCGCGAAAAAACCTACATCCGTAAAATCAAAGAAGTGTTCATTGCTTTGCACATGGAAGCGGAGCTTTCTAAAGATGAAATTTTTGAACTCTATCTGAATAAAATTGAACTGGGCCACCGTTCATTCGGGTTCGGTGCTGCCGCTCAGGTGTATTACGGCAAAAAGCTGAACGAACTCACTCTGGCCCAAATTGCAACGCTGGCCGGGTTACCGCAAGCGCCGTCTGTGTTAAACCCAATCAGTCGCCCGGACCGTTCCAGGGAACGTCGCAGAATAGTGTTACTGCGTATGTTGGATGAAGGGTACATCACCCGCCAGCAATTCGACGAAGCATTAAATTCGCCGGTAACCGCTAAAAAACACGGCGCTGAAATTGAACTCGATGCCCCGTATTTAGCTGACCTGATTTACAACGAAATGGTTGAACTGTATGGCAAAGAAGAGGCCGAAACCGGTGGCTACCAGGTGTATGCGACAGCAGACTCACACATGCAGCAAGCGGCTCAGCGCGCGGTGAAGCAAAACCTGCACGACTATGATGAGCGTCACGGTTATCGCGGACCGGTAGCCAGGTTATGGCCTGAGGAAGACGGTAAATCTGCATCAGGCAATGCTACTACCGAACTAACCGATTCATCAGTAACACTCTGTGATACACCGGCGATGTATGCGGACTGGCCCTGTGATATCACCGAAGAACAGGTAATGATGGCGCTGGACAACGCGGGTGCGTATGGGTTTGTGTTCCCGGTAGCGGTTACTGCAGTCGAAGAGCAGCGTTTTGTTACTCGTGATGTGACTGGCATTGAACGAGCCATTGAGTGGGAAGGGATGGATTGGGCCAGACCTTACATCAGTGACAGTCGTCAGGGCGAGCCACCCAAAACCGCCAGCGACATAGTGTCACCAGGCGACGTTGTGTATATCCGTGAAATGGACGGACAATGGCGACTCGCGCAATTGCCGGATGTGGCAGGCGCGTTTGTAGCATTGGATCCAAAAAATGGCGCGGTGCAAGCCATTGTGGGCGGATACAGTTTCTATCAGAGTCAGTTCAACCGCGCCACCCAGGCCAAACGTCAGGTGGGTTCGAACATTAAACCCTTTGTCTATTCTGGTGCATTGGAGCACGGTTATACCGTAGCCAGCGTTATTAATGATGCGCCTATCAACGAATGGGATGAAGCTACAGGCGTCGCATGGCGACCACAAAACTCGCCAGCGGAATACGATGGCCCAATTCGAATGCGCGTTGCACTGGGTAAATCGAAAAACGTTGTGTCAGTAAGATTGCTGCGAGGTGTCGGGCTCGACAACACCATAGAGCACCTGACCCGGTTTGGCCTTGACCGCGCCGATATTCACCGAGACGAAACCGTGTCATTAGGTTCAAGCTCACATACCCCGCTTGAGATAGTGCGTGGCATGGCAGTGATAGCTAACGGCGGTTATTTAATTGAACCCTATTTTATTGACCGTGTGTCGAACGAATTTGGCGAGGTATTGTGGAAGCACAATCCGGTTGTTGCCTGCGGTGAGTGCAACAAAGACACTGAGACAACCACCCCGGTCAACGAAGAGGACATTGATATTGAAGCCTTGCTGGCTGCTGAGTTAAATCAGCAAATGGCGCCGCAGGGCGAAGAGGAGGAGGTGATTCCTGCTCCTCAGGTGATCTCTTCGCAAAATGCCTTCCTGGTTGCCGAAATGATGCGAACCGCTGTGCGCTATAATGGTAGCTACAGTAAAAAGACCGGTTGGCAAGGCACCGGTTGGCGAGCCAGTAATATCCTTGGGCGCGAAGACTTAGCCGGTAAAACCGGTACAACCAATGATTCACGAGATGCCTGGTTCAGCGGTTTCAACCGTAATCTGGTGGCAACCGCCTGGGTTGGTTTCGATGATATGAGCCGCCAGTTGGGGCGTGCAGCGTATAACCGCCCCCTCGCCGAGCGCAATCCGGAGCGCTTCGGCTGGATAGGCAATGCGCTGGTTGGGGCAGAAAGTGGTGCCAATGCGGCACAACCTGCCTGGATACGATTTATGCAGGTTGCCCTGGATGGAGAGCCTGAAGCGCCCATGCCAGTACCTGATGACATTGTGCGCGTACGCATTGATCGTACCAGTGGAAAGTTGACCCGGCGCACTGACCATACCACACTATTCGAATATTTCCTGCGGGGCACTGAGCCAACCGTTTATGTGCTTGAAGATGACATCGACGATCCGGCTCAGCAGGATGAAGAAAGTGTAGACGTAGAGGAAATTTTCTAACGTTTGCGCCAAACGACAATGCAAAAAAAATAAATGGTTAACTACAATGTCTGATGACGATAAGCGCTATCTGTATATCCCTCATGCGGGGCCCTCGCTACTGGAGACCCCGCTGCTGAACAAAGGCAGTGCGTTCACTGCGCGCGAACGAACCGCCTTTAACCTTACCGGTTTATTACCGCCCCGTTACGAAACCATCGAAGAACAAGTCGAACGTGCTTATATGCAATACAGCTCGTTTGACGAGCCGCTGAATAAACACATTTATTTGCGTGCCATCCAGGATACCAACGAAACCCTGTTCTACCGCCTTATTCAGCGTCACATTGAAGAGATGATGCCAATCATCTATACCCCAACGGTGGGGGACGCCTGTGAGCAGTTTTCTGATATTTATCGCAGCTCCCGCGGCTTGTTCATCAGCTGGGAAGAGCGCCATCAAATCGATGATATCGTCCGCAATGCGACCAAGCGCAAAGTAAAGGTCATTGTGGTAACCGACGGTGAACGTATTCTTGGTCTTGGCGACCAGGGAATTGGCGGTATGGGTATTCCTATCGGTAAGCTTTCGCTATACACCGCGTGTGGCGGGATTTCGCCTGCTTACACGCTGCCGGTAATGCTTGACGTGGGTACCAACAACGAAAAGCTGCTGAACGACCCTATGTACATGGGCGCGCGTCATCCGCGTATCAGTCAGGAAGAGTACGACGAGTTCCTTGATATGTTCATGCGCGCGGTAAGTAAGCGCTGGCCGGAAGCCATGATCCAGTTCGAAGACTTCGCTCAGCCTAATGCCATGCCACTTTTGAAGCGTTATCGCGACCGCGTATGTTGTTTTAACGACGATATTCAGGGTACAGCGGCAGTGACGTTGGGAACTATTCTGGCCGCATGCAGAATGCGCAAAGCCAAACTGTCTGCGATGAATATTGTGTTTGTAGGGGCGGGCTCTGCTGGTTGTGGTATTGCAGAGATGCTGATCCAGCAAATGGTGCAGGAAGGGTTGTCTGACGCGGAAGCGCGTAAGAAAATCTTTATGATCGACCGTTACGGTCTGGTTATGGAAGGGCAGGAAGGGTTACGCGACTTCCAGCAACGCTTACAGCACAGCGCTGATGAAGTGAAAGACTGGTCATTTAGTGGCGAATACCCGTCGTTACTGGACGTGGTGAATTGCGCCCAGCCCGACGTGTTAATTGGCGTATCTGGTCAGCCAGGCTTGTTCACAGAGCAAGTAATTCACGCCATGAAGCGCAACAGTGATATGCCGATTATCTTCCCGTTGAGTAACCCCTCGCGTCAGGTCGAAGCGCGTCCTGAGCAGGTCATCGAGTGGACCGAAGGTGAAGTGATTATCGCCACAGGCAGCCCGTTCAAACCCGTTGAGTACAATGGTAAAACCTATCCGATTGCGCAGTGCAACAACAGCTATATCTTCCCTGGTATTGGCCTTGGTGTAATTGCCGCTAAAGCCCGCCTGATCAGTGATGAAATGCTGATGGCGGCCAGTAATGCGCTGGCAGACGCATCGCCATTAGCCAATACGGGTGAAGGTGAGTTGTTGCCACCGCTACGTAAAATATCCCAGCTAAGTCGGGATATTGCTTTTGCTGTTGCCAAAGTTGCCATGCAGCAAGGTCTGGCGTTAGAGCAAACCGACGAACACCTGCTAGCCAGCATTGAACGCAATTTCTGGCGGGCCGAATACCGGCCATACAAGCGCGTCAGCATTTAACCGCGAAGGTGATTTCAAGGGCAACATCTGGTTGCCCTTTTCGTTTCCCGCTCCCGTGTAATTTCTGTTGCCATCTTGCAACACTTTCACACTGTCCTTTATCTTGTAACAGTTAAAATACACCCTAACGTTCTGAAAATTAGACTTTTGTTATAGTTGGCATACGCTTTGAAACTCACTTCTCTGTAATGATAAATAAAAGCATTCCGGAGTAGTTATGATGTCTCTACGTCAATTCAATTTAAAACCCATTACCCAGGCGGTCCTGATTAGTGCCGTGGTCAGTACATTAGCTGCGTGCGGGGGCTCGGGTTCCGACAGCAACCCAAATAACGCCGGTAACGAGCCTGATAGTACGTCGTTTTCATTAGCCGTTTCTGACGCCCCTGTTGATCAGGCCAATGAAGTGGTGGTGTATTTCGATACGGTGGAGTTGATTGGCGAAGAAGGCAATCAAACCTTTGATGTACGCGATGGCAATGGCGATCCGATGGCCATCGACTTGCTGCAATACCAGGGCGATGCCTTTGTTGAAATTGTTTCTGCCACAGAGATCCCGCTAGGTACTTACTCGCAGCTTCGATTGGTTGTAACAGACGACTCTTACATTTCTACTGACATAGGCACATTTGATCTTGCTGTCCCAAGCGGCGAACTAAAGCTGGATGGCTTTGTTGCGTTGCCTAATGTTGAGGCGGCTTACACCGTCGAGTTTGACCTGCGTAAAAGTGTCGTCGACCCGGTAGGACAAACTACGACTTACTTCCTGAAGCCTCGCGGTGTGCGCCTGGTTGCAAATAGCGATGTCGGTACGCTGAGCGGTACCGTCTCCTCTGACTTGATTACGCATCCGGATTGCAGCGTTAGAGCCGACAGCGATGTAGGAAACGCCGTGTATATTTACGGCGATGTAAACCTGGACGCGGGCGTTCTGGGCGATGATGCGGACAACCCAAGCGATACGCAAGAGGTGTCGCCCTACGCTATTGCCACGGTGAATTACGATGAAGCTTCTGACTTATACAGCTATGTAGCGGGCTACTTACCTGCTGGTGACTACACGGTTGCATTTAGTTGTTTGGCTGACGTTGATGAACCAGAATCAGATGAAAACGCGGAAGATGGATTTACCTTCCAGGCGGTAACTGAAACCAGTATTACTGCAGGTAACGAGACCGTATTGGCACTTTAACCCTTAGTGGGCAAGGGACTGCCCACTTTTTTATGCGGTTTGTTTTTGCAGCCACTGACTGGCGATAGACCACAACGGCAAACACTGGCGCGAGAAAAAGCGCATATGTCCAATATGACTCAGGCCGTACGTTGTGGGGTTGAGGGACTTCTTCTCTGCTTTAATGCGGCTGTAAACAGCCAGCATTTCATCGACGTTCTGCGGACGCGCAATTTCATCGTCGGTGGCCGTCAGCCACAACGAAGGCTGAGTCAGGTCATCGTAATAATGCCGGGTTACACCTTTGCCAAATTCGGTTTTCACATAACCCTGACCGTTACACCACTTCTGCCATTGAGCAGCCACGCGTCTTGGTAATGGCTCTCCCATTCCCACCCATTGAGATTGAGTTTGCCCAAACAACAGATTGGTAAGCGGTATAAAACAGTTCATGTAGAAATGGGCTTTGAATTTGTAGGGCCAGTCGAAGTTACGCAAGCTACCTGAAGAGCTCCCAAACGTAACAAAGCTATGAAGCTGGTGGCTGTTAGGCATGAGGCCAACTAACTGCCCGCCAGCACTATGGCCAATTAAATGTAGCGGTATATCAGGATACAAGGATTTTAACGTATCCAAAACCGCTGGCATATCCAGCTCGCCCCAACACTGCAGTGATGCATTACGCATGATGTGTTTATGTTTGTCAGATTCGCCGATGCCCCGGTTATCGTAGGTCAGTACAGCGAAGCCCTGCTCACTCAAAAACTTGGCGAAATGTTGGTAAAAACGCTGACCAATACCCGTTGCAGGCGCAAGCATAATTGCCCCGGTGGCGAGCTTCTTCGCTGGGTATAGTGTCGCAGCTAACTTTACGCCATCTGTACAGGTAATCGTGATCGGTTTAGGGATTGTCATAAGAGATGCAGTAATACGATTCTGGTCTAACCAGTTGGCAGTATAGCGGAGCAGTGCCTGAAGTGCTACTTTATCGGGGCAGTGAACTCTGGGCGGATACAAAGGTCAACAGCCCCTGGTACTTGTTAAATCTGTTCAGGCCCCAATATCTTTCTAACTACAATCCAAACGGAGTTGGTGTGAATAAGGGATTAATGTTACTACTTTGCCTGTGTTTTTTATTATCACCGCTGGCCACAGCCGGAGTAGACTGGCTGCCTCAGCAACACATAAAATCACAGATCCTAAAGGAACAGCGCGCTTATCGTGTGTCGTTACCTGAAAACTATGAGCAATTTTCCCGGCAATATCCGCTGTTACTAGTGCTGGATGGCGACCACTATGGCGATCTTGTCGCTAATATCGCTCAGTTTTTGGCGGAAGCCGGTGATATACCCGAACATGCGATCGTTGCGCTGTCTTCAGTAAATCGATTGCGGGATTTTACGCCCACAGACTCGCCAGATTGGCATGGTGATGGCGGCGCTGAGGCCTTTTCAAACTTCATTAACAACGAACTGCTCAGCGCGCTAAAGGCGGACTATCGCATTGGTGGGCACAAGGTTATCTGGGGGCATTCGGCGGCTGGGCTGTACGTGATGTACCACTTGTATACTTCTCCAACCACGTTTGATGCGTATCTGGTTAATGACGGCTCACTGGATTGGGACAATGGTGTGGTGGTTGATAGCCTGCGGCAGTACCTGCAAAAAGACACGCACCCCAAGCAGTTTCTCTATTTCAATAACAGTTATCTGCTTGATGATATACCAGACGAGTTTCGATTTGTTGATCACGTAAAATCTGTGCTGAAAGCCAATTCCACTCAGTCATTGCGTTGGGTTCATCAAAATCTGAGTAATGAAAGCCATGCAACTATACCATTGGCGGGCAGCGTTCACGCTCTGCGAGCCCTCTATGAAGGCTACAGGATCCCAGAAGCCATTGTGTATAAAGGGCTGGAAGCCATGAAGTCGTATGTTGAGTCTTTATCTGGTCGGATTGGCGCGAAACAGAAAGTTGCTGAGGAAAGTTTGTTGGATTACGGCTACCACGCGCTGTTTTCTGAACACATTGATATCGAGCATGCCATTGAGACCTTCAAATACGCGGTGAGTTTATATCCGGAATCCATTGCATCACTTGAAGGCCTGTATCTTGCGTATGAGGAAACAGGCAATAAAACGTTGGCAAGTGCTGCGTTAAACCAGGCAATCGATGTGGCTAAACGTAACGGCTCTGATGAATTACAGAGGCTATTGGATATGAAACAGGGCACTGAATGATACTCTGAACTAGCGTATGACTTACCGGTAAGGCAACGTCGCGCTAGTAAAACTATGCCAGTTAACCATAGTTTCTTACTACGGCATTCCTGATCAGGTTGAATTGAAACCAGACCATAATCGGCATTGCACTAAAACTGTAAATGACCCAAAGGTACCAGTTCCCTTCGGCAGTGGTAAGGGCGTATACGACAACTGCGTATACAAGCCAGTATACGGAATGCACTTTGATACAAACAGGCAGACTCAGCACAATCACCGTGTCTAGTACGCCGGCCTTCTGGTAGTGCGCACAGGCTTTGTAGACTTTGAGTGCACCAAGGTGGAATACCACCAACGATGCCACGTACGACGCGAGTGTGATCACATCCAATGAATACGATAAGCCAAATAAGTACATGGGTAATACCGTGCTGGCCGTTTGCAAATAGAAGCAGGCGATATAGTACCTGATTTTTTGGCCTTGACCGAGTTCCTCTTTGGCTAACAATGCAGCCAGGCGATCCGTGTCCCAGAAATACATAGTGCATCATCCCTGAATGAATTTAGTGTGTTATTGAACAATATCAGGTGGATATGACAAAAGCGATCAGTGTGGTTGAGGCTTAAGACAAAAGTGGGGAAGTTGGGCCTGATTTTAATGAACAGGCTAATTTTCTACTTCTGAGGCTGCTCCACTTTGTAATGTGTGATGCGCAGCAAATGGACCATATAGTTGAGAACTGCCATCAAAGGCGTTGTGTAGCAATATATAATTCGTTGATTCACCATTGAGTCGATACAATGTAAACCCCAAACCATCTGAGATTATTTTACTCTGCAATTGGCACGTTTCCGCAGTGCTCAAAGCTTCTTTTCCAAACACTCGGTCTGAGGCGTTATCCTCAATGAAAGCGCTCTTTTGGTGCAGTTGTTTAATGTATTCAACTTCCACTCCTTCGCAGTTGCGGACCTTAAATGCATATGCATTTAAACTGCTAAGGGCGACAATGGTAGTAACAGAAACCACCGTTCTTAGGACTACATTAAACGGCCACATTTGCACTCGCTATTCCGGTGAGCTAAAAGGCCTGACGATAAACGGGTTTTTACCGGCTTTACCGGCATACCAAAACGCCCACGCCAACATAGATGTGAGAATGGTCATGCCAAAGTTTGCCAGTAAGTTAAAGAAGTCAGTGAATGCAAATAGACTAGAAATAAATATCGTGAGTGAGAAGAAAGCGCAGATAAACGCGCCGACATAAGCAAAAGCCCTGGTGATTGGGTGAAATCCTTTGCTGGGTTGATTCATTAAAATTCCTTTTATTAATTTCCAGTATGCACTTTGCGTTCTTCTGGTAACGCCTGCTGAATGAGATTTAAACGCGTTATATTCACGTAATCAAACCGCTATTTTTTGTCTTTGGTAAGATTCTTGTGGGCGATTATCCCAACTACGAAAATGACAAAAATAGCTAAGCCGAAATAAATTAAAAATTCTACCACTGACCCCATAATGGCCTCCTTGTTATTGGCTAACCATCGCAACGTCCAGGGTTAGTTTTCCGTAGTATTCACGCATGGTTTGTTCGCTTCCAAACGAATTGGAGACAAGCATGAATAAACATAGCATGATTTTAAGCCCAATGGATATGTGCGACGAATTTCACTCAAAGGTGTGGCATTTACTGAAAACTAATACGTCTTGTGTTAATTCACCTAACGGGTTTGCAGACGGTACGCTTCGCCTATTTGTTCAATAATTAGTGAATTGGTTGAGAAAGACCTTTGAAAATAAGAAACACCCCTTTTAGTTGATCGTCAGCGGGACACTTTGCTTTTGCAAATCTATCGAGCACAACGAAACAGTCAGAGTTTTCTGCATTGATATCAATATTAACCATAGACCAATTACCAAACTCGTAATCACATAAGACCTTTTCTGAAAGGATCCTTATGTTACAGTGTCTCGTGTCATTTTTTACCCGTGATATAAGTTTTTCTATGTTGTTCGATGGGCCTTCTAACACTTGAAAAAAATAATCGGGAAGTACCAGTAGTACGCCTTTTATTCCGCTTTGGTCATTGTTTTTGCGGGCCGTTTCTAGGATCGATTGCACGTCGGTGTCATCCACGTCACTTTTACGCTCACTGACATAAATAAGTTGAGTTAGTTGGTCTTCACTGTGTGTTGATGCCATGAGTTCTATTAGGCCCAAACTAAAATGACTTAAGTATAGTATCCCATGCACCATTGCGCACAAAAAATAAACAGTTTCTGAAGGGGAGTGCGCCAAGCATCTTTTATCTCATGTGTGTTTTACTTTTTGCGGTTCATAGTGCTGGAATTCATACGTCTTTATTGGATGGCGAAAATGGTGAAGTCGCTGCGCATATTTTTCTCTATTGAACGCCTTGCTAGGTGCGAGGCAATTCATAACTTTCCAGTAAACTATACGCAGTGTTTTGGTACTCTTTGTTTAGAATACTGTTTTCCGACAATGAGCTTACAAGGTAAAACTCTTTCTCATTTCTTATGCTGCCACGGTTAGAAATTTTTAAAAACTCCTTAAACGCTTTATGTTGCAGTGAGAAAAGAGAAGGTAAGCCTGCTTTTAACATTTTGCTGTTTAAGCGCTCTTGTTCTGACTTTGACATATGTGAACAAATTTCCAATGCGTCGTTGGCTGCCATACGCACTGAAGTTAATGAGCCTTTCATTAGATTTATGTTGGAATACACATCCTTACTGTCTGTATTTTCAGATTGAAAAACCAGCCCAACAAATTCGCAAAGAATTTCCTTTTCTGTCTTCAAAATGCACCTGGTAATAAGCTAACTGTTAAAAACAGCCCGCCTACGGGTGAAGGTGTTTTTAGTTATATGCGACATTCTTGATGATTAGCACTTACCAACTCCAAAATAGGTTTTGTCGGACCTGGTAAAAGCTTCTTCAATATCTCTTTGAGCAAAACCTAGGCTATAGAGTTGTTGCTTAATATCAGACTCAGAGTTCGGACCTAAAGAGTGAACGCTATCGCCATCATTTAATAGTGAGTAATGAGCAAAATATCCCTCATTTTCCTTTGATACTTTTATCACACCGACTCCCTCCAAGCACACAATGTCCCAGCCCGCTTTGGCGGGCACCATAATTTGTTGTTATGTGGCACGTTTAAAATAACCTACACAGTAATACAAACTGACTAAAAACAAACTAAGAACATAACCAAAAGCTACCCTTGGATAAAGATTGGCCTGTACGCAATGTACTTGCTGGCGCGGGTTTACTAGTTGAGCGCAGTCGATATTTGAGAAAATTGAATAAGCTAAAAATAGACATGAAGCGAGTAAGGAAAAAACACAAAAGACTATGATTAACCAACGAATTTGACTAGCAAACCAATAGAATGCAAAAGCGACAGTAACTACCGGAACAGTGTCAGCTAATGCGACTTTAGGATATTCATAAAAAGATATGCAACCGATGACAAAGAGCATTCCTGCAAACCCAATCCATGTACCCAGAAATTCAAAGTTTCTGTCGCCGTGAGAATTTTTGAGCTTGAGGTTTACCTTATATCTCTGCATGTTCCTTTGCCACATAACAACTGAATAAACACCTACATGGTGTATTTGTGATGTTGAATTTTCAGGCTATCTCAATGTTTCCTTCTTGGAAAGGCACTTATGTGAGGTGAGAATTGGGTTGTGGTGCATCACGTCATTGTATAGCGATGTGTTTTAGGTGATTACACATGACATGCCAGGATGTTCTTTGTTGGAAAGTGTCGGGCAGGGGGTTAGGCTGCCCGAAGAATTTACAGCTCCAGCGTGAATACTTTTGAGTTACGCTGGAAGTTATACAGCTCTTTTTTCGATGCAGGCAGGGCATCTACGGTAGCGGGCTTGAATCCGTGATCCAGGAACCAGTGTGCGGTTACTGTTGTTAATACAAACAAGCGGTGAATACCGGCGGCAATGGCTCTTTCCCGCACTTCTGCCAGAATACGTTCTCCGCGGTTTTTACCGCGATACTCTGAGTGCGTAGCAACACATGCCAGCTCGGCCGAACCGTCTTCTGGGTACAAGTACAACGCTGCACAGGCGATGATCATGCCGTCGCGAACAATTACAATGAACTGGTGAATTTCGTTTTCCAGGCGCTCCCGGGAACGTTTAACCAGCACACCGCTTTCTTCCAATGGCTTGATGAGATTGAGAATGCCGCCTACGTCGTCAATGGTGGCTTCGCGGATCTGCTCGTAATGGTTTTCCATTACCAGTGAGCCTGCACCATCGCGGGTGAACAGTTCCTGCAACAGGGCGCCGTCGGTTTCGTAGCTTACACAGTGAGCACGGGGTGTGCCGGCTTTTACACTGGTTACCAGGGCACGAATCACCGTGTCTTCGGTCATGATTTCCTGATCTTTGTGTAACTGCTCTAGCTGCGTGCGCTCGATAGTGCGGACCAATTTACCGTCTTTGCGGAAAATACCTGAGTAGTTGGAAAATACAATCAGCTTGTCAGCTTTCAGTGCAATGGCTGCCTGAGTGGCTACATCTTCGTGAGACAGGTTAAACACCTCACCGGTCGATGAATAGCCCATGGGCGACAGCAGTACAATTGAGCCATCATTCAGGTGGTCGTTAATACCGGTGGTATCAATACGGCGTACAACGCCGGTATTTTCAAAGTCGATACCGTCCAGCACGCCCATCGGTTTGGCGACCACCAGGTTACCCGTACACACGCGAATTTGCGCACCGTGCATAGGAGAGTTTGGTAGCCCCATGGTGAGCAGCGCTTCTACATGACAGCGCACCGAGCCGGCGGCGTCTTTCACGCATTCCAGGGTTTGCTTGTCGGTAATGCGCACGCCGTGGCTGAAGCGCCCTTCAATTTGACGCAGCGCTACGCGCTGATCGATTTGCGGGCGAGCGCCATGTACCAGCACCAGGCGAACGCCCAGGCTGTTAAGCAGGGCGATATCCTGAATGATGTTGGCAAAGTTGTCGTCTTCGATCGCCTCTCCGCCAAACATAATGACAAAGGTTTTACCCCGGTGTGCATTAATGTAAGGCGCAGAGCTGCGAAACAGGCCAATACTTTCGTGATGCGATAGCACCATGTGTTGTTATCCCAACTTATCCAGATTTTCTAATTCCTGGTACAGTGCTTTGGTCACTGTTTCGGCACTGGTGCCGCCCAGGATGTTGCGTTTGTCTACACCGAATTCCAACTGCAGAACCGGGTACACATCATCGGTAATGTCAGCACACACAGATTGCAGTTGTGCTAACGACAGTTCTTCAATGGCGGCATTGTTTTCAATGGCCAGTAATACAATCTGTCCGGAAATATCGTGCGCGGTTCTGAACGGAATGCCTTTGCCTACCAGATAGTCAGCAAGCTCAGTGGCGTTTGAGTAGCCCTGAGCGGCTGCCACGCGGCAACGTTCTTCGTTCAGTGCCAGTGTGTCCAGTACTTCGCTGGCGATACACAGGCAGCAATGCCATTGGTTAACCGCGTCGAATGCGCCTTCTTTGTCTTCCTGCATGTCTTTGTTATACGCCAACGGCAAGCCTTTCATGGTGACTAACAAAGCCTGCAAGTGACCAAATACACGGCCACATTTACCACGCAGTAACTCCAGCGCATCCGGGTTTTTCTTCTGCGGCATCAGAGATGAGCCTGACGTCACGCTGTCGCCCAACTGCAGGAAGCCAGCTTCGCCGGAGTTGTAGAAGATCAAATCCTCTGCCAGACGAGACAGGTGCATCATGCTGGTGCTGGCAGTAAACAGCAGCTCCAGTACGAAGTCGCGGTCAGAAACGGCATCCAGGCTGTTCAGGCATGGGCTGGTAAAGCCCAGCTGGCTGGCGATTTCATGACGGTCTACCGGGTAGGTAGTGCCGGCCAGTGCGCCTGAGCCCAGTGGACACTGGTTCATGCGCGCGTGTAAATCTTCAAGACGACTTAAGTCGCGTTTGAACATTTCCACATAGGCTAAACACCAGTGCGGGAAGCGAATAGGCTGCGCACGCTGCAGGTGGGTATAGCCAGGAATAATGGCCTGCTGGTGGCGGCTCGCGGTATTCAGCAAGCTGCGAATAACCCCAAGCACGTCGGTTTTCAGCGATTCAATGTGGGTGCGGCACCACAAACGGAAATCGGTCGCAACCTGATCATTACGGCTGCGGCCGGTGTGCAGCTTACGCCCCACATCGCCCAGCTTTTCAATCAATGCGGCTTCGACAAAGCTGTGAATGTCTTCTTCGCCACTGGCACCAAAGTCAATCTCACCCGCTTCCGCCTGGGCTTTCAGTTCGCTGAGTGCAGATTCTAACTGCTGCTGTTCTTCTGCGGTTAGTACACCGGCTTTTGCCAGTGCACGAGACCACACGATCGAGCCTTCCATATCCTGCGCGGCCATGGCCTGGTCGAAGGGCAAGGAATCATTGACCTGACGGAACATATTACTACTGCCGGCAGCGAACCGGCCTCCCCACAATGCCATGCTTACTCTCCCTGCTTTTTCAGTGCCGCGATACGGCTTGATAAGCTAAACAGACGGATAAAGCCCTCTGCGTGTTTCTGGTCGTAAACGTCGTCAGCACCGAAGGTTGCGAAGTCTTCAGAGTACAAGCTATTAGGCGACTGACGCTGTGTCACGGTTGCCTGACCTTTGTAGAGTTTCACTACGATTTCGCCGGTTACGTATTTAGCAAACGAGGCAGCACCTGCAATCAGGGCATCGCTCAGCGGGGTGAACCAACGGCCGTCGTACATAACGTGTGAGAATTCAAGGGCAAGCTGTTCACGGTGCTTCAGAGACGCTTTGTCCAGTACCATGGTTTCCAGCGCTTTGTACGCTTTAAGCAGCACGGTGCCTCCTGGCGTTTCATAACAGCCACGTGACTTCATGCCAACCAGACGGTTTTCAACAATGTCGATACGACCCACACCGTGGGCAGCAGCCAGTTTGTTCAGTTCAACCAAACCTTCGTATGGAGACACTTCTTTACCGTTTACGTGCGTCAGTGCACCTTCGAAGAATTTAAGGTTTACACGCTCTGCCTGATCAGGAGCTTCTTCTGGATCAACGGTCATGGTCCAGACTTGTTTGCTAGGCTCGCACCAAGGATCTTCCAGTTCTCCACCTTCGTGTGAAATGTGCCATGCGTTTGCATCACGGCTGTAGATTTTGGTGGCAGATGCCGTGGTTTTGATATTGCGCTCTGCCAGGTAAGCCAGCAGGTCTTCACGCGATACCATGTCCCACTCACGCCATGGCGCAATAACCGCCAGATCTGGTGCCAGTGCGTTAAATGCTCCTTCAAAACGAACCTGGTCGTTACCTTTACCGGTACAACCGTGGCATAGCGCGTCAGCACCTACTTTACGGGCAATTTCAACCTGCGCTTTGGCAATTACCGGGCGTGCCATAGACGTACCTAACAGGTATTCGCCTTCGTAAACGGCACCGGTAGTGATGGTTGGGAAGATATATTCTTTAACGAATTCTTCTTTCAGATCGACGATGTAGCATTCGCTTGCACCCGTCGCAATGGCTTTTTCCTTCAGGCCTTCCAGTTCTTCGTCACCCTGACCCACATCGGCCGCAAACGCGACAACTTCGCAGTCATAGTTTTCTTTTAACCATGGAATGATCGCTGAGGTATCTAAACCGCCTGAGTAGGCGAGCACAACTTTGTTTACTTTGCGCATAATGGGTGTCCTGATTAGGCTCCTAACAAATGGGTTAAAATAGCATTTTGGCCGTGCATCCGGTTTTCTGCCTGTTGCATTAGCAGCGACGCGTCGCTGTCCATCAGGCTTCCGGTGATTTCCAGGTCACGGTGAGCGGGCTGGCAGTGCAATACGTGTGTTGCACCTGTCAGCTCCATCAGTGCTTCGTTAACCTGATACGGCATAAACTTGTCTTTAATGGTTTCAAGTGGCGTGTCGTCGCCCATTGATAACCAGGTGTCGGTATAAATGACATTCGCGCCTTTCGCGGCAGCAACGTCATGAGACTCTGTGATTTTTACGCCAGTTTGCTCTGCAATGGCTTTGGCCTGGGCCACAATGGTAGGGTCGGCTTCGTGGCCTTCAGGCGTAACTACTACCTGATGGCATCCCAGCAATGCGCCCACAATCAACAGTGAGTGTGTGACATTGTTACCGTCGCCCACATAGGCCATGGTCAGGCCTTCGGTACTGCCGAACTTCTCGAACAGAGTTAGATAGTCAGCCAAACCCTGACAAGGGTGATACTTGTCGCACAGCGCGTTAATAACCGGCACGTTGGCGGCTTCAGAAAAAGTAACCAGTGTCTCGTGCGAGAATACACGAGCTACAATGGCATCGGCCCAGCACGCAAGGTTAGCGGCTACGTCAACGGCATCTTCACGTCCGGCCAGCTTGTTTGACTGGCTGTCCAAATACACCATATGACCGCCCAGGCGGTTAATACCGATGTCGAAGCTTACGCGGGTACGCAGAGAAGGCTTCTCAAACAGCGCAACCACTGATTTACCTGCCAGTACGTTGGCATAGGCCGCCGGTGACTGTTTAATCTGAACAGCCAGTGCAAGAAGTTCCTGCATTTGGTCGGGTGTCCAGTTGGCAAAGGTTAATAAATCCTGCTTCATGCTACTCTCCAGAAATCTGGGCTGCCGGAATCACTCTGGTTCCGGTTTGGTTAGTTAAAATAGCGGCTAACGACTGCGACCAACTGGCAATCGTTACCGGCTTACTTAATTGAGTTGCGGCTTGCATAGCGGCTTCTACTTTTACCAGCATGCCGTCTTTAATAACGCCTTTATTTACTTCGTCTTTCAGGCGGGCTTCATCCAGGGCGTGAATTAGCACTTTATCGCCGTCAAGTACGCCTTCAACATTGCTGAGCAGCAATAGGTCACCGCCAGTTAACTCGGCGATAACGGTTGCGGCCTGATCGGCGTTTACATTCAGCAAACGGCCATCGGCATTACTGCCAATAGAACTGATTACGGGCAAACAACCGCTTGCCAGTAAGTGATCCAGCAAGGCTGAATTACCCGGAGACGGAATGCCCACCGCGCCGTATTTTTCGTTCAGTACAGCGCATTGTGTTAAGCCGCCATCGAGTAAACTAATACCCACAGGGGTAACGCCTGCACCAATTGCCAGACCACACAACATTTTGTTTGCCGTGCCCGCTAATGCGCCGCTAACCACAGGCATGTGCTCATCGGGTGTAACCCTAAGTCCATCAATTTTGGTACTGGTTAACTGCATGGCACCTAACAGGGTGTCTACCATTGCGCCGCCACCATGTACCAATATTACCGAGCGTGTGGCCATTAACGCTTTGATCTCAGTTAACAATTGTGCGGCTATTGCCGGATTTTCCAATAATGCGCCGCCGACTTTAATGACGACCGGCGTGTTACTCGTAGCCATGAATCAATCCCTGTGTAGCAGACAAGCCAAGCGCCAGGTTGGCACATTGCATGGCTTGAGACGCGGCGCCCTTCATAACGTTGTCGATAGCACTGGCTACTACGGCGTAACCAGATTCGGCATCAACCTTCCAATGCAGATCACAAAACGGGGTGTGTGCTACATCGTCAACTTTAGGGAAGCTTTCGCGTAATCTTACGATAGGCTGGTCAGCATACACGGACTCATACAGGCTATCCAGATCACTTTGGGTTGTGCCTGCTTTCAGCTTAACGGTGACGGTTGCCAGAATACCGCGTTTGAAATTGCCCAGGTGCGGGGTAAAGATAACCTGCGTACCCAGGTGAGCTTCAATTTCAGGGGTATGGCGATGCCCCAGCACGCCATAGGCTTGCAGGCTGACTTCGTAAAAGCTGGTGGTAAGGCTGGCTTTTCTGCCCGCGCCACTCACGCCTGAAACGGCATTAATAATAGGGCGCATGCTGGTGTCCAGCAGGCCTGCGTTAAACAGCGGCTTTAACGCCAGCAATGATGCCGTTGGGTAGCAACCCGGCACCGCAACAATATTGGCGCTTTTCAACGCGTCAGCCTGATACTCAGCCAGACCATACACGGCTTTATCAAGGCAATCGACAGACGTGTGCGCAAAACCATAATGTTTCGCGAATACATCGGTATCTTTAAGACGGAACGCGCCCGATAAATCGAATACTTTTGCTTTCCCGGCAGACAGTGCTTCCATCCAGTCATGACTGGCTTCGTGAGGCGTAGCCAGGAAAATGCCGTCCATCGTGGCGGCTAATTCGGCCAGCAGATCACTGTTTAGTGGAGTAAGTACATATTGAGAAAGATGCGCAAGGTTACCATGCACTTGTGCCATGGTTTTACCCGCGTCTGCACTGTTTTCAGATACCAGTACATGCTTCAGGGTCATTTGTGGATGACCAACAATTAAATTAACTAGCTGTGCCCCGGTGTATCCGCTGGCACCAATCACTGCAATATTAAACATAATTCGTTCGTAGAGTTTTGGTAGTTACAAATAAAAAAACACTTTTTACCTTTGCGTGGGGCTTGTGAGCAGGCCGACCGATAAAGCACAAAGGTAAAAAGTGTGCTACAGCGAGTGTTCTACTGCTTCGGCGACCTGACTATACGTCGTCGCCATTCACACTGCATATTGTAGCCAGCCAGGGGAGAGCTAAACTGGGCGTTAGCAACCGGCTTGGCAAACCGGTTGATTGTCATATTCATGTCCTAATCCTGTTATGTTTTCCCGATACCCTGCACGTTAATCAGGCAAAAAGCAGGGCCGAAAACTATTACCGCTTGCCATCATACAATATTGGAATATTTATGCAATAAAAATGTATAAATATTTACGATTGCCAGGTAAAATTCAGTTTTCCCCCTGTCTGGCGACAAACTATCCATTTTTTCAGTTTAGGGTTACCGTTTCATTACCCGCTGATAAATGGTACAAAAAGCGAATAATCATACAATAAAGAAAGGAATTGCCATGTCTAGCCGTACCATTGCGTTGGTTGCTCACGACCATAAAAAAGCCGAACTGCTCGAGTGGGTAAAACAGCACATTGACACCCTGCGCCCGTTTCGCATTGTTGCAACCGGCACAACCGGGGCCCTGATTCACGACAATACCGGCCTTGAAGTACACCGGTTTAAAAGCGGTCCGCTAGGCGGCGATCAGCAAATTGGTGCACTTATTGCCGACGGCAATCTGGATGGGTTGTTTTTCTTCTGGGACCCGTTGAACCCCGCGCCGCATGACCCGGACGTAAAAGCGCTGCTGCGCTTGTGCTCGGTTTGGAATGTGCCTGTTGCATGTTCGCCGGCTACCGCGGATTTAATCGTCACGTCACCATTGTTCAGTGACCCTTCACACCTGCGGAAAGTACCTGACTACGGCAAGTAAACAGGAGAAACGCAGTAATCTGCCAGCTAATTGCTATTATTCCGGGGGGGACGGAAGGGTGCCTGCTGTAGAATAAATATACGCATTAGTCGATGGGTATACCCGCAAAACGGTGCCGCCTGTGTCATACTGAAAATTCTTCGGTTAACACTCGGGCGGGACACTATGTTCACTCGTTTCATTTTCTGCTTTTTTTTAGTCGCTTTGCTCCCGGCATGTGGTGGCGAAGATGCTGCTACGCCAGCACCGGAACCAACACCGTCTCCCCAGCCTCAACCAACGCCTCCAGACCGGGCAATGACAGACCAAGAAGCGGTGCGTTTGCTGTTGCAGGCGTCATTTGGCCCCACCGATGGCAGTGTGGAAAACGTGGCGGAAATTGGTGCTGAAGCCTGGTTAGAAGCGCAGTTTGCTTCGCCGGTTACTGAACATCTGCCGTTGTTGAACAGTACCTTTCCCGGTGATGAAATTTACAGCCATCATTGGGTTGAGATCTGGTGGCAGCGTTCTATTTACGCGGATGACCAACTTCGACAGCGTGTGGCCTTCTCGCTGTCACAGATTTTTGTAGTGTCTACCAAAGATGCACGGTTGTTGGTTGATCCCAGAGGCGTTACGTCTTACTACGATACTTTACTCACGCATAGCTTTGGCAACTTCAGGGACTTACTCGAAGCGGTGACTTTACACCCGATGATGGGCATGTATTTGAGCATGCTCGGCAATGAAAAGCCGGATGCCGAAAGAAACATTCGCCCGGATGAGAACTTTGCGCGAGAGGTTATGCAACTGTTTACTATTGGATTGGTGGAACTCAATCAGGATGGGAGTGTGGTAACCGATAGTCAGGGCAATCCAGTCGCCACCTATGATCAAGAAACAATAAAGGGCTTCGCTCATGTGTTTACTGGCTGGCATTACGCTGGCAGGGCAAACTGGTGGGATGATAATTACGATGGACAGTCTCCCATGGAGCCCTATGAGGCTTTTCATGATCGTGGTGAAAAAATGCTGCTGAACGGCACTGTGGTGCCAGCCGGTCAAAATGCCAGAGCTGACCTTGCCATGGCACTGGATAATCTGTTCAATCATCCCAATGTCGGGCCGTTTATTGGTAAACAGCTGATTCAGCGCCTGGTTACGAGCAATCCCAGTGCCGGTTATGTGTCTCGTGTGGCTGCCGCATTTAACGACAATGGCGAGGGTGTGCGTGGTGATATGCGAGCGGTTATCGAAGCTATTTTACTGGACGACGAAGCGCGAGACATTAACTCAACCAGTTCCGGCAAGCTAAGAAATCCACTGTTGCGGATTGCGCATGTTATGCGTGTGTTTCAATCCCGGGCACGCGACGGCGGTATGGGCCATGAATTTGTGGGCCTGAATATTGGTATCGCACCGTTGGATTCACCCAGTGTATTTAACTTTTACCGCCCGGATTACAGTGCGCCGGGCGCTATTCGCGAAGCGGGACTGGTGTCACCAGAATTTCAAATTACCAACGAAATTAGTATCACCCGATACGTCAATTACATGTTCTACATGGCGTGGTTTAACAACCTGCGCGGTGACGACATTGTTGAAGATGATGCAGGGATCGTGAATTTCGACCAACTGGCAGCACTCTCTGACGACCACGACGCATTATTGGATTACCTGAACCTGATGTTGCTGGACGGGCAAATGAACGACACTATGCGCACCGTGCTGATGGACGCACTGGATTACTGGTCACAGGGCGAGGCCGACTGGGTCAAATTGGCCAATGTGGTCTATTTGATAACTATTTCACCGCAGTATGCGGTGCAGCAATAGGAGCCAGCCATGCAACGACGTGATTTTTTAAAGCGCAGCCTGGTTGGCTTGGGGGGGGCAAGCTCTCTGTGGGCAACCACATCGCAATTTAATCTGGTAAACGCTGCGACCTCGGCGAACAGTTTTACCGACTACAAAGCACTGGTGTGCGTATTTTTGCTAGGCGGGAATGATTCTCTGAACATGCTTATTCCTACAGATCAGCGTGCCTACGACCAATACGCTGCTACCCGACAAAATCTTGCCGTCGCGCGCAATGCAGCGCTACCAATAAAGGTCACCAATACGCAATACTCAAGCGTCGGGTTACATCCTTCTTTGGCTGCACTTCATACGATTTATGAAGAGGGCAATATGGCGCTGGTTGCAAACGTAGGCCCTATGATTGAGCCTGCGTCTAAAGCGGATATCTTGACGGGCCGCGTCATGCTGCCGCCACAGTTGTTCTCACATTCAGACCAACAAAATCATTGGCAAACCGCTCACCCACAGCAAGCCGCATTAACTGGCTGGGCAGGTCGAATGGCTGATATGTTGTCAGACGGCACAGAACCGCTGTCGATGAACTTGTCTATGGCAGGCAATAATCTATGGCAGACCGGCAGTCAGGTATTGCCTTTTGCCTTAAGTAGTCAGGGCGCCGAAATCCTCGAGGGGATAAACCCTGATGAAGAGTGGCAGCGGCCAAATGCTGCGTTTTTAGACCGTATTCACGCCAACACCGAAGGCATGTTTGCCTCTCAGTTTGCGGCTATGGTCGACCGCACTCGCACAACCGGTGGACTGGTGAACAGTGCGTTGGCATTGGGGCCTGAGCTATCAACCGCGTTCCCGGCTACCCGTTTTGCAGAGCAAATGCGGCTGGTGGCTAACATGATCAGTGTTCAACAGCACTTAAATCAACCCAGGCAAATATACTTTGTTGCTATGGGGGGATGGGATACCCACGATAATCAGTTAGCTGATCATCCGGCTTTATTGAGTGAGCTGGCCAATGGCATGGCTGCATTTTACAACGCTACGGCCGAATTGGGCGTAAGTGAACAGGTTACCGCTTTTACGGCATCGGATTTCGGACGCACATTAACGAGCAATGGGGATGGCACCGATCACGGCTGGGGTGGCAATCATATCGTGCTGGGAGGGGCCGTGCAGGGCGCCGATATATATGGACAGCTTCCTCAAATGTCGCTCGGCAGTGACGATGACTTGGGCGATGGGCGTATCATTCCCACATTGTCGGTAGACCAATATGCGGCTACGCTGGCCCAATGGTTTGGCTTAGGCGATAACGAGCTGACTGAGATATTGCCGAACCTGAACAACTTTAATCAGCATAATCTGGGCTTTTTAGCGGAGTAACGGCCTCAGCAGGGGGGAGATGTTTATTTGTCAGGTGCGATCGTTCGGTAATGTAAAAGTTGCGTAAATCACGGGTATTCGTTTTGCTTGTGTAATAAGCAATCAGTAATCTTGCGGTCAGAATTGTCTTCCACATTAATGGAAAAATTATGACCACCATGAAAGCCCGTGCTATATCTACCGTTAATGTAATTAATCACGTATGGCAAAAAAAGGAAATCGACGTGAGTAATATGAGCAAGCCGTCGTTTACGGCTTATCAGTCTATTTTATTGATTGATGACGACGATGAGCTGAGTGACATGCTGAAAAGTTACCTGGAAACCATGGGCTATGAGGTAACCCTGGCGCCTGACGGCGAGGCGGGCTTAAAGCTGGCCACCGGAATCGGGAATTTCGACCTGATCCTGTTAGACGTGATGATGCCGAAAATGGATGGTTTTGACGTTCTGAAAAAACTGCGCCAGACGCATTTAACACCAGTACTAATGTTAACCGCCAAAGGTGACGACTACGACCGCATTCTGGGCCTTGAACTGGGCGCCGATGACTACCTGCCAAAACCCTTTAATCACCGTGAGTTGGTGGCGCGTATTAAAGCTATCTTCCGCCGCCTGGACCTCGGTTCTCAGGTAAAGCAACAACAGGACTTGGTAATCAATGGCATTGAGTTGAGTGTCAATAAACAGGAAGCATCAGTGAAAGGCGTACCGTTAACGTTGACCGGCACAGAGTTCTCTATCCTGCGCTTGTTAATGGTGAATGCCGGCGAACTGGTGTCCAAAGAAGATATCAGTCAGCAGGTGCTGGGCCGCAAACTCATGGCATTCGACAGAAGCATAGATATGCATGTGAGTAACTTACGCAAGAAAATATCAGCCTGTTGCAATGATGAAAAAATCAAAACCATACGTGGCTCTGGCTACTTATTGCGGCAGCAATCATGAAATTTTTAGCGTTTATTAATCCTACGCGGCGCCTTGTTGGGCGCCTTTTTCTTTGGTTCTGGGTAACGCTGGTATTAACGGCTGTCACGTCGGCCTGGTTGGCCAGAATGTTCTATCAGCCATTTCAGATTGAGCAGCCCAGTAATACCGATATTCAGGAATTGGTGTCTATGGTGAACGAGTTGGAAATGCGTAAAGCTGATTACGACCGTTTCAGACCGCTTTTGCGCGACTTAAGTATTCGAAAACGGCGTTCGTTCATTTCGGTTAACCTGGACACTGGCAGGGTGATGAGTGACGGTGGGCCGCCACTGCGTCAGGATGAAGAAAACCTGCTGGCACAATTTGCCCGTCAGTCTAATTATATTTCGGTGCAGTTAGGGCCAATGGTTGCGGTGGGACCTGTGCTGGTAGACTTCAACGGCACATCTCATGCCGTATTCTGGCGTCATCCAGACGGCAAAGGTGGTCCGGAGCGCTTGTTCACCTGGTTAATTCCGACTGCCGTGATTATTTCCGCATTGTTCTGCTGGTTGTTTGCTAAGTCTATTGTGCGCCCCATTAGGCACTTACAGCACACTGGCCGAAAGTTAGCCGAGGGCGATTGGCAGGCACGGACTGACATCAAGGCATTCAGACGCGATGAAATCGGTGAGCTGGCAGCGGACTTTAATTTAATGGCTGAGCAGTTATCAACGATGTGGTCAGGACAGAAGCGGTTGCTGGCTGATATTTCTCACGAGCTGCGTTCACCGCTAGCTCGAATGCAAATGGCGATTGGTCTGGCTCATCAGCAGGAGGTGGATACACCAACGCTTGACCGGATCGAGCGTGAAGCGATTCGTATGGAAGCACTGATCAATCAACTGTTGCAACTGACACGCGCAGAAGCTGGCAAGCCGGCGTTAGGTAAAGTGAATTTGCGGGAAACTATGCGCGAGTTGTTTCAGGATGCGGCCTTTGAGGCAAGCACCAACAGTAAACATTTCAATTGTGATGAGATTCCGGACATTGTTCTGAGAGCAGATGCTACGCAGTTAAACAGCGCAGTAGAAAACGTCCTGCGCAATGCCATTCGTTATGCAGATACGCAGGTTGAGGCAGCATTTACCGTGAAGGATGATCAGGTTACGCTGGTTGTTCAGGACGACGGACCTGGGCTAACGCCACAGGAATGCGAAGAGATCTTCAGGCCATTCTACCGACCTTCGGCATCGAGGGAGCGCAAATCAGGGGGCGTGGGTCTTGGACTGGCCATCGCGCAGGCGGCTATAGCCTTACACCGGGGCACCATAAGCGCTAAACCGGGAGATTCTGGTGGTCTGGTTGTCACAATTACCGTACCCTTAGGGAATGAGCGAGAATAATTATTCGTATTTTACCGAACCTACCCTGCAGCAGGATTACGCGCAATCTATAACGCCGTTTTGGCAACAGTGCGTGTCGCAAGGCCGTTTTACCGGGCAGGGGGACATACAGGTGCACTATGCCTATTGTGTACCTGAAAGTGCGCATGCGTCGGTGGTTATCAGTTCGGGCCGTATAGAGTCGTTGCTGAAGTATCAGGAGGTCATATATGACCTCTACCATCAGGGCTTTGCGGTATTTATACTCGATCACCGCGGTCAGGGGTTATCTGGCAGAATGCGCGACAATCCTCACCTGGGCTTCGTAAATCATTTCGACGAATACGTTGCCGACATGCAGCACTTTTTAAATGAGGTAGTGATACCCAATCAGCAAGGCAGCCTGAATCTGTTGTGTCATTCCATGGGCTCGGCCATTGGCGCGCTTACGGTATTGTCTATGCCTAAAGTGTTTTCGAGGGTGGTATTTTGTGCGCCCATGTTTGGTATTCGGCCTGCAATGCCACAGTGGTTGGCGTCTACACTCATTACGGTAAATCGCCTGTATAACGCATTTGTGCCAGGGGCCAGCGGTTATTTTTTTGGTCAGCGTGACTATCACGAAGAGCCTTTTGCAACAAACCGGTTAACCGGCAGTGAGGCGCGTTATAAGTTGTTCCGGGAACTGTATACTCAGCAGCCGGAAATTCAGCTCGGTGGTGTTACGCCTGAGTGGTTGGCGGCAGCCAGTGCAGCAATGTGGCAGATTGAACAACACGCCAGTGAACTCACACTACCTGTGACTGTTTTTAGCGCTGAGCGGGATGGCGTGGTCGATAACCAGCGACAGCAGCGTGTGGTCAGAAATATGCCCAATGCCAAGTGGGTATCGGTAGCGGGTGCGAAGCACGAAATACTTATTGAGCAGGATGCTATCCGCACGCCGGTGATGCGTCAGATAGTGAGCTTTTTTACTTCCGACCTCTAGCCCTGTTACCGCACTTTGACGCAACGCCTGAAAACTCGCATAATGCGGGCCCTCTGCCGCAACCTGTCAGGAATTAAGTCATGCTCGATATTGTGCTTTATCAACCGGAAATTCCGCCCAACACGGGTAATATTATTCGTTTATGTGCGAACACGGGCTATGCGCTGCACTTAATTGAACCTCTTGGCTTTGACTGGGACGACAAGCGCGTGCGCAGGGCTGGATTGGATTATCACGAATTTGCAGAAGTGAAACGCTACGCAAACTTCGACGCCTATTTAGCGGAGCGAAATCCCAAGCGGGTGTTTGCGTGTACCACCAAAGGTAAGGCTTTTCATTCTGACGTGCAATATCAGGCAGGCGATGCGTTATTGTTTGGGCCCGAGACCCGCGGATTACCCGACGACATCATTGAATCACTGCCACCGGCACAACGGGTTCGCATTCCCATGTTGCCAGACAGTCGCAGTATGAATTTGTCGAACGCCGTCTCGGTTTTCGTCTATGAATCCTGGCGTCAGTTTGGATACGAGCAGGCCAGATAGCCTGCATCGGAATTTATTCGCTTTTTAGTGAGCGTCCCAATAAGGCCAGTGCTGCGTCTTTGGGTGACTTACCCTGATACAGTACCGCGTAGATTTGCTCACAAATAGGCATTTCTACATCAAGGTGTTCTGCCAATGCTTTGACTTCTTCGGTGTTGCGGTAGCCTTCTACTACCTGACCAATATCGGTCATCGCTTGCTCAACCGACACGCCTTTACCCAGCGCTAATCCGAAACGGCGGTTCCGCGATTGATTGTCGGTACAGGTCAGCACTAAGTCACCTAACCCGGCCATGCCCATAAATGTTTCTGGCTGTGCGCCGGCTTTAACACCCAAGCGCGTTAATTCAGCTAAGCCTCGGGTAATCAACGCCGTTCTTGCGTTTGCACCAAAGCCCAGACCGTCGGCCAGACCTGCGCCAATGGCAATCACATTCTTAACTGCGCCGCCTAATTGAACACCTACGAAATCCGGGTTTTTATACACCCGAAATGACTTGGTACAGTGGAGCTTGGCGGCCATATCGTTAATAAACGCATCGTCAGTAGACGACAGGGATATTGCTGTTGGCAAGCCCGCTGCCATTTCTTTGGCAAATGTGGGGCCAGACAGCACGGCTAACGGGTAACCCTCGCCCAGCACATCTTGCGCTACATCTTTAAGCAGCCTGCCGGTGCCCGGCTCAAGCCCTTTAGTCGCCCATATAATGCGTTGCGATGGCGTTAACATGGGCGCTATGGTTTCCAGCATGCCTTTAAACGCATGGCTGGGCACCACTACCAGAATATCTCTGCTAGCTGCAATCGCCTTAGTCAGATCGGGTTCAATAAGTAAACTGTCTGGCAGGGGGATGTCGGGCAAATAGCGCTGGTTTTGGCGGCCAGCAGCCATATCGCTGAGCTGATGTGTGTCGCGCCCCCACAGCAGCGTGGGAGTGCCATTGCGGGCAAGGCAAATCGCCAGAGCGGTGCCATAAGACCCCGCTCCGAGTACCGTAACCGATGCTTGATTCATGCGATGAGATTAAGCGTCTAGCTGTGGTGACGCTTGTTGTGCTTCCTGGGCACGCTTTTGCATGTAAGCGGCAAAGATAGCGTCGAAGTTAACCGGTGCAAGGTTCAGTGGAGGGAAGGTGCCACGGTTAACCAGGTTTGAAATAGTTTCACGTGCGTATGGGAACAGCGTAGTTGGGCAGAATGAACCCAGCATGTGTGCTTTGTTCGCTTCTGGCATCTCGCCAATCATGAAAATACCGGCTTGCTGAACTTCACACAGGAACGCAGTTTCTTCGCCCATGCTGGCAGTTACGGTAACAGACAGGATAACTTCAAACAGGTTGCCGTCCAGCTTGTTGGTTGCCGTATCGATATCCAGTTTAATTTCTGGCTTCCATTCTTTGGTAAAGATGCCTGGTGCATTTGGCGACTCAAAAGAGATGTCTTTGGTGTAAATGCGCTGAATGTTGAATTGTGGAGCCTGGCCTTGTGCGCCTGCTGCTGCGTTCTCTTGATTTGTTTGATTTTCGTCAGACATGATATTACCTATGGAATTTATATAATCGTTATTAAATTATTGGGCCAACAGCGGGTCCAGCTTTTGTTGTCGCTCTAACGCGTACATATCGTCGCAGCCGCCAATGTGTTGCCCGTTTATAAAAATCTGAGGCACTGTGTAACCACCGTTAGCGCGCTGAATCATCTCGTCGCGAAGTGCAGGCTCTGCATCCACGGCAAATTCAGTGTATTCGACGCCTTTTTGCTGAAGCAGTGCTTTAGCGCGGTGACAATACGGGCAATAGCCCTTGGTGTAGATTTCTACTTTACTCACAGTGTTACCCCAATTGCTGGTTATTTAGCGACGGGCAGTCCGGCCTGAGTCCAGGCGTTCATACCACCGCGCAGCACATTCACTTTCGCGAAGCCTGCTTTGGTCATAGCCGCTGCGACACTACGGGCACTATTGCCCATGGCGCAAACCACTATAATGGGTGTGTCTTTGTGTTTTTCAAGTTTGCTGAAGTTACGCTCGCGTAATTCTTCAGGTTTTATCTGGCGAGCACCTGTTACATGACCTGCTTTATAGTCGTTGGCTGAACGGGTATCCAGCACAACCGCATCTTCGCGGTTTATCAGCAGCGTCATCTCATGCACACTGACTTCCTTAACCGGGGAGATCAAGCCGCTAACGTAGCTGTATACCAGCATGCCAACCAACGCCAGCCATATGCCTGCCAGCATAAAGTTATTGCCAGCAAATTCGATGATTTGATCCATTACGTCTTCCCAATGCATCGTTTTAAAAAAAGAGAGCAAAGTATATAGAAAAAACCGACAGAAGCTAGGGTAGCGCCTGGATTGCGGCTGAAAATTGTACGGGAGCCGGATTGTGCCGTTGCTTTTCCGGCACCTTGCGTGACGCATGCTAATGGAAACAGACAAGGGGATAACAGGCAGTGTGGATTGTACTCAGCAGGTTTAATCGAAAAAAACTATGGAACAGATTTGCTGAAATTTTGACTTATACACTTCAATCCCTTGTAAGGTTTGGTAATATAACAATTAAGCCTCACCCTACGGAACGTTATAAAGCGTCTTAACGAACCAAAGCGATCAAACAAGAGTACCGTTGAGTACCCACTATACCCCTTTGGTAACAAGTATCGTCTGAGCAGGACAGCCTGCCCGGAGGCATAGAATTTTGATAGGAGAACTCATGACTGAATCCAAGAAAACACTGGCGTTAATCATACTCGACGGCTGGGGTTATCGTGAAGATCCAGAAAACAATGCAATTCTGGCGGCTAACACGCCAAACCTGGATGCATTGTTTGCAAACTACCCCAGCACCTTGGTCAGTGGTTCAGGTCTGGATGTTGGATTACCTGACGGACAAATGGGTAACTCTGAAGTGGGTCACGTGAACCTGGGCGCAGGTCGCGTGGTGTATCAGGATTTCACCAAAATCACTAAAGCTATCGACGACGGTGAGTTTGAACACAATCCGGCACTGACGAAAGCCGTTGACGAGGCCGTCAACAAAGGCAAAGCCGTTCACATTATGGGTTTGATGTCGCCAGGTGGTGTACACAGCCATGAAGACCATATTTTTGCTGCGGTGAAAATGGCAGTGAGCCGCGGCGCAAAGAAAGTCTACTTACACGCGTTCCTGGACGGACGTGATACACCTCCTCAGAGCGCACAGGCATCCCTGGAAAAAGCCGATGCGCTGTTTGAAGAACTGGGTGTAGGTAAAACCGCCAGCATTATTGGTCGTTACTTTGCGATGGATCGCGACAAGCGTTGGGACCGTGTGCAAAAGGCCTATGACCTGATTACCCAGGGTAAGGGCGAAGCGCAAGCTGCTTCTGCAGTTGAGGGCCTGAAAGCCTCTTATGAGGCGGGTAAAAACGATGAGTTTGTTCCACCAACAGTAATTGGCGATAGCGTCGCAATGGAAGATGGCGACACCTTGTTGTTCATGAACTTCCGTGCTGACCGCGCGCGTCAAATTAGCCAGGTTTTCCTTGACCCAGGCTTTGATGGCTTCACCAAAACAGTGGCGCCTGAGTTATCGGCGTTTGTTATGTTGACTGAATATTCAGCCGATCTGAAAGCACCTGTTGCGTATCCACCAGAAAAATTGGTTAACGTATTAGGTGAATGGCTGGCAAAACACAACAAGACCCAACTGCGTATTTCAGAAACTGAAAAATACGCCCACGTTACCTTCTTCTTCAGCGGCGGCGTTGAAAAAGAGTACGAAGGTGAAGAGCGCATTCTGATCCCTTCTCCGGATGTAGCGACTTACGATCTGCAACCAGAGATGAACTCAGAAAAGCTCACTGATGAACTGACTGGTGCCATTGAATCAGGCAAGTTCGACGTGATTATTTGTAACTACCCGAATGGCGACATGGTGGGCCATACTGGTGATTTCAACGCGGCAGTAAAAGCCTGTGAAGCGGTTGATCACTCAATCGGCCGGGTCATTGAATCGCTGAAGAAAGTGGGTGGTGAATGTTTGATTACAGCGGACCACGGTAATGCTGAGCAAATGGTCGATAAAGCCAGCGGTCAGGCGCACACAGCGCACACCAGTGAGCCAGTACCGTTTATTTACTTTGGTCGCGATGCTGAGGCACGCAAAGGCGGAACGCTGAGTGACGTCGCACCGACCATTCTGCATTTGATTGGCATGGAACAGCCAAAAGAAATGACAGGTAAAACTATTATGACGCTTAAGTCGTAATTTTTAAGCATGTCACTGGCAGTAAGCAATGTGTGGTTTAAGGCCATTACCCGCGCGGTAGTGGCTGGCTGCATGTTGCTGCTGTTGTCTTCCGTCGCGCAGGCACAGGACAGCGACGATGCCGAGAAAGAACTGGCTGCGCTTCAGGAAGAGTTAAAAGCACGGCAGCAGGCCTTGCTTAACAGCCGGGCGTCAGCCGAAGAGTTACAGGCAGTACTGGCAGAGTCCGAAAAACAAATTGGTGCGGTAGCGGGAAAGCTAAATACAACGCGCAAAGCACTGGCTGAAAATAAACAGCAACAAGCATCGCTAACTCGCCGTCAGGCAGAACTACGCGAAGCCATTGGTCAACAGCAGTCCATGCTGGCAGGCCAGCTCAAAAGTGCCTTTATAGCTGGGCACTACGACTACGCCAAAATGATATTTTATCAGCAGGACGCAGCCCGTTTTGAGCGAATCATCACTTACTACAAGTATTTGAATCAGGCCCGACAGGCCAATATTACCCAATTTACTGCAACAGTCACTGAATTGGAGTCGGTCACTGCTTCGTTACAACAAAAAGCCAGTGAACTGAATCAGTTGCAGGCTGACCAACAGCAGCAGCAAAATGAGCTGGTTGCCCGTCAGCAGGACCGTCAGCAAACCCTCAAGCAACTCAACGCCAAAATTGCCGGTGAAGAAACGCGTATTGCCCAACTTCGCGAAGCGGAACAGGCGTTAGTTGAAGCCATTGAGCGGGCACAACGGATGAGTCAGATTCCGCAGAAGCTGACCGGTCTGGCGTCAGATAAAGGACGACTCTTAAAACCGGCCGACGGCTCAGTCAGAAAGCTGTTCGGTAAGCGCCGACAGGGTCAGGTGCGTTGGAAAGGCATCATGATCGACGGCCGTGAAGGCAGTGCGGTTAAGGCTATTGCCCATGGCCGTGTGGTGTATTCGGATTGGTTACGTGGCTTTGGACTGGTGACAATCATCGAACACGGCGATGGGTTTATGACTGTGTATGGCCATAATCAGGCATTACTTCGTCAAGCGGGCGAATCGGTTGCTAAAGGAGAAACTGTTGCACTTCTTGGGCAAAGTGGCGGTCAAAACTCGCCTAATTTATACTTCGAAATTCGCCACAAGGGCAAAGCAGTTAATCCTGCAGACTGGCTGGATTTATAGGCCTCAAAACAGAATTCAACGCAGGCTTGGTGTTGTTGAACGAGGCTGGTATGCTTAGGCCACAACAACAATAATGAAGTGCGCGTGTTAGTGATAAATAGACATTGGTTTATCAGTGTGTGTTGCCTCGCCGGTTTACTGTTAGGCGTAAACTCAGGCTGCTTGGCTGCCCCCAAAAATAAAGCCACTATTTATGTGATCATCGACGATATTGGTTATCGTTATTCCGATGCCCAGGCACTGGTGTTACCCAACGAAGTTACGTTCTCTATTTTACCCCACACCCCGCAGGGGGAGATGCTGGCATACCGTGCCCACAATCAATCCCGCGAGGTTATGCTGCATTTACCCATGGCAGCCCAATCCGATAAATCGCTAGGACCAGGTGCAATTACACCGCACATGGTACCTGAGGAAGTTAGCCATACGTTCGATAGTGCATTAAGTTCCGTGCCATTTGCGATTGGCGTGAACAACCACATGGGCAGTGAATTAACCGCTTCTGAAGATGCGATGGCAGTGGTGATGCAGCAAATAAAGCAGCGAAATTTGTTCTTTGTCGATAGTCGGACGACGTCTAAAACCGTTGCGCAACAAGTGGCACAAAAACAGCATGTTCCCAATGCTCGTCGCCATGTCTTTTTAGACCATGAACAAACTGAGCCTTTCATGCAAACGCAATGGCAACGGCTGCTTCGTCTGGCGAAGCGCCATGGTCGTGCAATTGCTATTGCACATCCTCATCCTGAGTCTATCGCATTTCTGCAGCGGCAACTTAACAACCTGGAATCAGAGCAGGTTGAACTGCGGCCGATTAGTCATTATTTTCAAAACAATCGTCCTGCTGTGTTTGCATCAGAAGTACCAGAATCAATAATCTCCCCCGTATCAGCCAGGTAATCGGCAATTCTTTACGAGATGTCTATATCTCATTGGACCAACCATTTTGCAACAATACGGCTTTGCTTGTGTAGTGCTTACCACTGATTTGGACCAACTGAAAACGCTGTTTGCTCGCATCGTCATCGGAAATATAACAACCATAAAAAAACGGTTGATCACTCAGTGATCAACCGTTTTTAAATGGTTTTCACAACAGATGCACCTGGCGGAAAGCTGACTATAGCCAGCGTTGCAGCCAGGGGGACTGTTATTCCATTGTGTAGTTAACACCCATGAAGAATGTGCGTCCACGAGGACCTACAGGCCATGCTTCCTGAGTAGCAAATGGAATTTCATCCGTAATGTTATTCACACCACCGAAGACTGAAACGCTTTCGTTCAACTGGTAGCTCGCGTTGAAGTCATGAATAACGGTGCTGCCAAAGAAGCCACCGCCTTCGCCGAATAAAGCTTGGCTATCACCCAATCCTAGTGAGTTTTCCACCTCTTGGTATGCCTGGCGGCTCTGATAGGTAGTTTGTAGTGCCATACTGATCTCACCGCGGCTCCAGCTCAATTCTAGATTCGCAGCTGTTTTCGGAGTCTGGATTTCTTCAAGGCCAATATCTACGTCAGAGGAATCAGCAGGGTTGAAGTATCTGTTCAGTGTTTTCTGACGTGTACCAACTACGTTGATTCCAAACTCGTTTTCATCAACATTAAACGAATAGCTTGCTGAGAAATCGATACCTTCTGCTTCGATACGTGCGAAGTTAATTTCTATGGTGGTAATGTCATTTAAACCACCATCTGCACGGCGATTAAACTGGTTGCAGAAGTCTAATGATGGGAAGTTATCTGAATCATAACAGCCCTCAAGAATGTCACTGGCACTAACAGCTGAGATCGCATCTTCAATTTCAACGCTCCAGTAGTCAACGGTTAGAATTAAACCCTCAATAAAGCTTGGTTGATAAACGGTTCCAAATGTAATGGTTTCCGCTGTTTCAACCTCAAGTTCAGGGTTACCACCAGACGTTCCAGAGAATCGAGCCGTCAATGGGTTTTCCCAAATGTAATTACCATCAGCATCTAAAATATCTGCCAAATCTACACCGGCTGCTTGTAAACCAGCCACACAGTTAACTTGACGAGATGATGTGCCTGCAGCGATATTTGCTGGGTCACATGGATCAGTGTCTAGGTTTACTGTGATTGGTAATTGCGGATCAAATAATTCGGTAATGTTTGGCGCACGTACCGCTTCTGACACGGTTCCACGGAAGTTTAATTCTTCGATAGGACTGTAAGAGAAGCCCAGCTTCCAGGTAGTAGCATTACCTAGCGTAGAGTAATCCGCCACACGCACTGCACCGTCAACGGTAAATTCATATGCGAACTCACGATCAAGGAATATGGGTAAACGTACTTCCAAAAAGGCATCTAATACGTCATATTCACCTTTCGTATTAAACTGCTGGACGTTATCTATGCCAGTCAGGAAGTTTAACCATGGTGACACTTCACTTACGAGCTGACCTTCGGTGTGAGGTGTTCCAGCAGGTAACTGGCCGAGAGCAACAGGATCTAGGCGGTTATCACTGGATTCCTCACGGTACTCTAAACCGGTCGCATAACCCAACGCGCCGTCAATTACGCCATCCAATAATTCATCAAACTGACCTACTGCTGTTAGCGTAAATACAGTTTGTTCGATGGTTAAGTTGTCTTGCATACGGTTAGAAATGAATGCTTTTGCTTCATCGCTAAGTGCATCCGTACCAAATGGATTTAGCGGCGCACATTGACCATCGCCAGGTGTGAAAGTGTAGTATTGGTCGCTATAGAATTGTCCGTTTGCGTAATTTTCGTTAAACGCAAAATAGTCAATTTCGTATGCAGCAGTTGGGTCGATGTCGGAACGACAAACCGGGCTGCCATCAGGGCCGGTTACGGCATCCATTGCAGCAAAAATACGGTCTATGAATTGCTCTGTGTAGGTGGTTTGGTTTTTAAACTGACCGTGGTTTACCGCAAATTCCAAACTGTGGTCGTAGGAATAATCCCAGGTAAATCCACCCACAAAGCGCGTAGTTTCGCGAACATAATTCGTGTCATCGTCGTCCCAAGCAATCGCATCCTGGGTGATTAACAAGCCGCCCGTCTGGTCTACAACCGGCAGCAACTGCTCAGGGATATACGGGTTGTCTGGCAGGATGAACAGCGTGTCGTAGTACGAGTCATATTCTGCGTAGAAGTTGGTTTCTGCTTTTACGTATTTGGCTTCGAAGAATGCATTCAGCTCTTCATTGATTTGATAGTTACCGTTCAGGTTAACAATGAACTTGTCGGTATTTGGCATCAGGGTGTCATTGTCAAAGTTGAACCTCGCACCGTCACCGCCACTACTTAACAAACCGTTGTAAATAGGGCCGTCACTATTTACACGCACAGTACCGTCCGGATTTGTTAACCAACAACCCGCAAGGTAGCCCACGCGTCCGCCCTCAGACTCCTGACAGTCGGCAATGCCGTTGTTGTTAATATCAACATAGGTAACATCACGACCACCAAAGGTAGGTGCAATCGACCCTTCATTTGACGTTAACCAGTAACGAACGTCTGAGGCCAACTGGCGCTGACCATCTGTGCCTGGAATGGGAACTACAGAGGAGATGCCGTTGTTACGAGACCAGTCGCGGTCGCCGTGAAGCAGTTCTTCTTCAGTTTCATAAGATAAAGTGAAAACAACGTTACCTTTGTCATCGTCGAAGTTTTTACCGTAGATACTATCGATGGCAAATGACCCACCACCTGACTCTTCAGGCAAAGCGCCCGTCGCGTTAATTTGGAAACCATCAAAGTCATCTTTGAGGATGAAGTTAACCACACCGGTTACCGCGTCAGCACCATATACAGCTGATGCACCACCAGTGGTTACTTCTACACGCTCAACCAAAGCTCTTGGAATGGTACCGATATCTACCGCTGAGGTTCCACGGAAACCGGCAACGTGTCGACGGCCGTTTACCAGGGTAAGTGTTCTCTCTGAACCTAACCCGCGCAGGTTCAAAGAGTTAGAACCTGTATCGGTATTTTCTGCGGTTGAAGAGGAGATAAGCGCGGGAATATCGTTAACGATATCTGCCAGGTTTAACTCACCAGACATGGCAATATCTTTGCTGTCTACTGATTGTACGGGTACAGAGGACAGTACATTAGGGTCGGTCGGAATTCGTGAACCGGTGATGTTGATCACTTCTACCGATTTCAATTCTTCTTCTGTTTCCTGGGCCAGGGTATTCGCTGAATAACCCAGACCTAACGCAGTAGCGATACAGAGTGATATCGCTGAGCGCTTTTTGTCGTTAATTTTAAAAGGTGTGCTCATGATGGTTTCCTCAGAGTTCTCTGATGTTTTTTTATAATAAACAGAACGCCTAGCATATCTCGTACCAGTAATTACAAACCTTGCTGGACATTGCTAAGCAATCGTTATTGTAAAAGCTCACTGACAAAAAGCACCATGAGAGTGCGTTAAATTGCACTAAAGTAGAAGAGAAATGCTTAAAAATAGTGCAGCTTGCTATCTCTACAATTGTCACTGGTGCAGTTATTGGTTGCTCTTTACTGATTGGGCATATAAGTCCGCTCTCAAGCTGTGTTTCAGTGTCTCTAGCTCGTCGGCGACAGGAAGCCAACTGCCCAGACCGTTGCGATTGATGGGTTGCCTGACTTGCTCACTGCTTGCTGTGTGCACCGGGCGTGGCGAGTTGTGAAAGGCTAAACAAGTCGGTTCGAATGGCAAGCCTATATGGTTCAATAGCCGGGTGAGTTGTAACTCTGGATTTGACACCAGTGATTCATATTCAAGGCGGTAAACCTTGCCGGGAAGGGCCTTTTGCCAATACGTCATTAAGTCAGTGTAAGCATTGTAGATTTCGCCGATGTGGTTTTGGTCGTAGCTAAAGCTCACACCGGAATGAAAATATTGTTTATACAAACTAAGGCCACAATCCATTGGATTTCGGACTACGTCAATGATGATGGCCTGGGGTAATATTTTGTGTATTAAGCCGACTAAGCGAAAATTAAAAGGTTGTTTATCGGTGAAGAAGCGGCTTCCGGTAGGCCTGAACAGCGCACTTTCTTCTAAATAGCGGTTTCCTATTTTTGCAAGGTCAGCCGGCGTTAGCTGATCGATGACAGATAGCAATGGTTGTTTATACTGCTGCTGTGCAAAGCGGTTTGCCCATTGCTCAACAGCGAGCAAGGTGGGTTGTTCCATTGTTCCTTCAACCTGACTGTGACTTGCCAGCATTTGATCAACCAGTGTCGATCCCGAACGGGGCAGGCCAACAATAAATACAGGCTCGGGCGCTGCAGTGTTAACTTCTGCCTGAATTGACAGCGCAGGCGCGGTATAGCTACGTTCTATATGCTTAAATTCCTGTGCAATGGCATTGATTTGCGACTGGCGCGCGGCATGTAACTTGTTCGCCGCAGCATAGTGCTTGAAACTCTCCTTAGGCGTAGAGAGCTGTTCCTGCAATCTGGCATAGGCAAAAGCGGCAGTACAACGTTGTTGTTCACTGAGGTGACTGCTAATTAGCGCGCCTAGTTGCTCAGCCTCAGCAGCACTGAACAGGTAATCTTTAAAGTCTGCCAGTGCCAGCCATGCATCAGCATTTTTGGCGTTGTAGTGCAGGCTGAGCTTTAATGCGGATATGCTGTCATCTCGCTTGCCGGTTATTCTGAGAACCTGGCCTTTTAGCAATGCCAGTTGGCTTTTAATATCCGCTTGAAGCGGTTCTGCAAGAGATTCTGCCTGCTGGCAATAAGTCAGAAATGCCTCGTACTGACCGTATTTAAATAGTAAACCGAGTAAGCGCCAGAGGTTATCGAAACGCGTATCGAGTCTAACCAGCGCGTCAGCCGCGTTAATGGCATTGGCATATTGCCCGCTTTGCAAATAAGCGTCGCCGATGAGTCTTTGTAGTGTCATGTTGGCAGGGTATTGCGCTATGCCGGGTGCCAGTAACTCAATGGCATATTCTGGCTGTTGTTGCTGCAGTGCAATACTACCCAGTGTAAATAGCGCTTTGGGATGCAGACAGCCTTGCACCAGCATGTTACGGGCAACCTCCGCCGCGTCTGTGGGTTTGCTTTGTTGCATCAACGCCTGAATGCGCTGAAATTCACTTTCACAGGGATCGACGCTGTCAGCATGTTGTGCAACCTGAACGGCTTCTTTGATGTGACCCGTTTCGAACAAACAGCGGCTAAAGAGCAGCCAGCCGGCATAGAAATCCGGGTAATGCCTGACCCCCTGATAGAGTATTTTAATTGCATCAGCTTGCTTTCCTGATTGCGCCAGCGTTTGCGCTTGCTCGAATAACTGGGGTTGAGAGGGGAACGACATGCATTAAATCCGAGCGGAAAGCCAAGGTCGAAAAGACTAACAGCTAATTTTTATTGCTTCAAGGGACAGGTATTTATCGGAGAGAGGGCCCAATAGTGTGAAAAATTGACTTGAAAAAAAACAGGTTTGTTATATTATAACATCCGTCTGCAGCGCTAAGGTTTGATATGCAATCACCCATCGACAATCCGACTATTCTCGACCGGCTAGGGATCTGGATCTCTGGCTTGTGTGCGTTGCATTGTCTGGCCATCCCTGTGCTGCCACTTCTGGCCTCCAGCGTATTCGGCGAAGTGTGGTTCGAACGCACTATTTTAAGTTTGTCGATTCTCATTGGCAGTGTTGCGCTAATCGCAGGCGCAGTGCGTTATCACGGTCAGGTTTATCCGCTTATTCTTCTGCTTACCGGCGGCGCTATTTACTGGTTTAAAGACATGTTCGGCGAATCGGGAGAACCGTTTACCATTGCGGTTGGCGCCATGCTGATCATTGTTGGACACTGGATCAATATGCGACTTTGCAGAAAGTGCCGTTGTTGCCAGGGCAAGCTGACCTCACAGCATTTAGCCGATAATAACTAGGCCAGCACCTCTCGTGCTATGTCTGGCACATTGGTAAAAATACCGTCAACATCCCAGCTTTTTAGCATTTTCATATCCTGCGGATGATCTACCGTGTAAACCAGCACCTTCAGGCCCGCTTGTTTAGCCTCTGTCACATAAACTTCGTCAACGACGTCCAGGGCCATGTGTAACGAGTAAGCACTGAGGTCGTCGGCAAACCCCAGCCCGTTTTCGGGATAGGTTGCAGTGAGTGCACCAATCTTCACCTCTGGCCAGGCATGCTTAATGCTGCGGAGCCAACGATGATTGAACGACGAAATAATCAGGTTTTGTTGCGGAAATCCGGATATTCGCAATCCGGATTTTACGTCGGCTATCCAGGATTCAATGTTAGATAGGTGTTTAATTTCGATGTTCAACAGCGCGTCATGAGGCAGTGTGTCAAACACTTCTTGCATCAGGGGGATGCGCTCGCCGTGTCCGGCGTCGAGGCTGCGTAAATAGTCGAGGGAATGGCTGGTGACCATGCCGTCACCATTGGTGGTGCGATTTAACCAACGGTCGTGAATAACGACAATTTTTCCATCAACCTGGTAGGTATCGATTTCTATGCCGTGAGCCTGTTGGGCCATGGCCAGTGCAAAGGCCGCAAGGGTGTTTTCCGGGGCGGCTTTACTGGCACCACGGTGCCCCAATATCCACATAGATTAACTCTTTTTCGACGCAACCGATTTATGGGTGTTTACTGTTTCATAAATTGACGCAGAGGTCACTAAAATTCCACCTATCAGCGTGTTCCAGCCGGGGCTTTCGTGCAGTAAGGCAATCGCAAAGGCAACCCCGTAAAATGGTTGCATGCAGGCAATGAGTGAGAAGGTCTTAGCACGCAGGTGTGCCAGTGAGCTAGCGACCATAGCGTGTGGCAAGGCGGTGAAAAAAGTCCCCAGGGCTAGCAGTAAGAACCAGACATTCAGGTTGGTATTGACTAAAGCTGCGCCACTGAAGGGCAGAATACACAGCGCGATGATGAGGGTTTGCCACGCCATGGCCTTCGCGCCGCTGTAGTGCGAAAAATACTTGCGGTGAGACAGGTTTCGAATAGCGTAAAGCACTGCGGAGGCAATGCCCAATCCAACGCCTAAAGTTACGTCGTTAGCCAGTGAAATCTCGGGTACTATCAACACAATTCCCAGTACTACCACCAGGGTACTGATAACATCCTGCCATACCAGCCGGGTGCCTTCAAAAAAGGGCTCCAGCAATACGGTTATTACCGGAAAGGTAAACATGGCAATCATGCCAACGGAAACGCCTGCATACTGCATGGAAGCGAAATACGTGATCCAGTGCACTGCCATTAACACACCCAGCCCAATGGCAATGCCATAATCGCGGCGGCGCCCCAGGGCTAACCCTTCTTTGCCGATCAATACCACGCAAAAAAGTGCTATGCAGGCGAATAGGCTGCGACCCAGCGTAATGTCGGTCGCAGAAAGCGGAATAATATGTGAAAAGAGTCCTGTGCCCCCCAGCAAAATAACCGCAATATGCAGGGAGATTAGACTCTTTTTAACCGGTTCCATGAATTAGTCTGGTTGGGTTTGATTGTCCGCGAAAGTGGCGAAAGGTGTACCCAGACGGGTCACTTGCTCAGCAGCAAGGTCGGCAAAATCAATCTTGTCGGCTTCGAAGCATACAACAATGGTAGAGCCAAGTTTAAACTGACCCATTTCCTCGCCTTTACCAATGGTAATAGCGTCGTCACCGTCCGCGTCATAACGCCAGTGCGTGACGTGTTTACCCGCTGGTGGCGTTACTGTGCCAGCCCATACGGTATCAATACTGGCTACGATGGTTGCGCCGACCAATACGATAGCCATTTTGCCAACCGGGGTGTCGAATAATGTCACCACGCGCTCGTTACGGGCAAACAAGCCCGGCACATTTTCTGCGGTAAGCGGGTTCACCGAAAACAATTCTCCGGGAACATAAACCATGTCGGTGAGCGTGCCTTCGATCGGCATATGAATGCGGTGATAGTCTTTGGGTGACAGATAGATAGTCGCAAATTTACCGCCTTTAAAGTGCGCAGCAAGGTCCGGGTTGCCTCCCAACAGTGCGCTTAAGGTAAATTTGTGGCCCTTGGCCTGAATCAGATCTTCACCAACAATATCGCCAAACTGGCTTACTGTGCCATCAACGGCATGGCATAAGCCCTTTTCGTTGTCGTCGATAGGTCGAATACCAGGCTTTAATGGGCGGGTAAAAAAAGCGTTGAAAGTGCGGTAATCTTCCGGCTGTGAGTACATGGCTTCGTCCATGTTTACTTTAAACTGCTTTACAAACAGCTTGATTAGCCACGTGGTTAATGCACCGGCTTCGGCTGCGGCAAGTTTGCCAACCAAACGCGAAATAGGGTGCTTAGGTAAAATATACTGTACGTTAACTTTAAACCAATCCAGCAAAGGGGATCTCCTTATTTATTCTGCGGTGTCTGCCTGCTCACTCAGTAAAATGCCGGAGGCGACCCTGTTATGCTGCGCATTGTACCGTATCCTGCCATCAAACATAGCAATTTACGGTTATGGTCCATCAGGGTTTGATATAAGACGGCCGCTGCTCATCCATTGCTGCAATAATTTTGTGATAATTTTCGTAGCGTTGCGCATCGATTTCGCCGTCCTCGACCGCCTGACGAATAATACAACCGGGATCATTCAGGTGCTTACAGTCGCGAAATTTACACCCACCGAGATAATCTCGAAATTCCTTAAAGCCCCAGGTAATACGCTCTTCCGGCAGGTGCCAGAGGGCGAACTCCCGTACGCCGGGTGAGTCAATCAAATCACCACCCGTGGGAATTGGCAATAATTTTGCAGCTGTGGTGGTGTGCTGACCCAGCCCTGAGTTTTCCGAGATTTCACCAACCAGTTCATCGGCGTCGGGCAGAACCTGATTAATAATACTGGATTTGCCTACACCGGATTGACCCACAAACACGCTGGTTTTGTCGCGCAGTATGTCGTGCAGGGTGTCGATGCCTTCGCCGCTTTTACAGCTCGTGTACATAAAGCGATAACCGAGTTTGGTGTAGATTTGCAAAGAGGCCTCTACCGCTTCACGCTCTTCCGGACTCAGCAATTCGACTTTGTTCAGTACCAGCAGTGGGGCGATACCGGTGTCTTCACACGCGACCAGATAGCGGTCAATGATATTAAGCGACAAGTCGGGCTTGACCGAAGACACCACAATAATCTGATCGATATTGGCTGCAATGGGTTTTACGCCGTCGTAGAAATCCGGGCGCGTTAAAACCGAATGACGGTCTTGCACCAGTTCAATGACTCCACCCAGGTTTTCATCCGGCACTTCGGAGCGGGCAAACAAGACGTTGTCGCCGCATACCACCGATTCAATAGTGCGGCGTATGTGGCAACGCACAATCTCGCCGGTGTTGTCCTGTACGTCAGCCTGCTTACCAAATCGCCCGACGACGCGCCCCGTAATTAACGAAGATAAATCAGGTGAAGATTTCGACTGTCGGTGTGCCAGTCGCTTTTCGCGATTTGCTGCTACCTGACGCTTCTGTCGCTGGGATAATTTGGGTTTCTTGGCCACGCCACTCTCTTTTATTGCGTTTTAAGCTATGCATGATACCTTTTGTGCACTTTATGTGTCACCACTTCAACTCAAATAGGTGCTCTTCATGACAACATCTGCTGCGTATTCACCTGATAACCTGGTTTGGATCGATATGGAAATGACGGGGTTGGATCCGGAAACGTGTGTCGTTCTGGAAATCGCCACTATTGTGACGGACTCACAACTCAATGTGCTGGCGGAAGGGCCGGTAATCGCGGTTCACCAACCTGATGCCGTTCTTGATGGCATGGATGAATGGTGTACCCGTGTGCACGGCGAAAGTGGGTTAACCCAACGCTGTCGGGAAAGTAGTATTGATGAGGCAACAGCGGCGAAGCAGACCATCGCGTTTTTAGAACAGTATGTACCGGCTGGCAAATCGCCTCTGTGCGGAAACACTATTGGTCAGGATCGCCGCTTTATGGTGAAGTACATGGCAGAGCTGGAGGAATACTTCCATTATCGCAGTGTTGACGTGAGCACCATTAAGGAGCTTGTTCGACGTTGGCAACCAGCGGCATTGGAAGGGTTTACCAAAAAAGGCACGCATCAGGCGTTGGACGATATTCGGGAATCCATCGCCGAATTACAGTTCTATCGCGAAAAAGTGTTTAGTATTTAGGCATTCAGTGCGCATATTACAAAAAAATTGAAAATAGGTATTGCGTTCGAAAAATATTTTTGTAAAATGCGCACCACTTCAAACGAAGTACCACTCTTAAGCGGGAATAGCTCAGTTGGTAGAGCACAACCTTGCCAAGGTTGGGGTCGCGAGTTC